>ERZ773224.43-NODE-43-length-143743-cov-24.553484_pt1 | contig 143743 bp, 109 predicted proteins | sample MGYA00580526_ERZ773224 | MGnify/ENA primary metagenome ERZ773224 (study PRJEB29015, sample SAMEA2737743) | human gut metagenome | biome: human gut; feature: human-associated habitat; material: faeces | place: China | collected 2012 ... | reverse complement strand
ACCGAATTTATTTAATTTTTAACCCCGTCCATTTTTAGTGGACAGTAGTGATACAGGGCAAAGATTGCGGCAAACAGAGGAGATGCGCCACGGCAGAATGATTCCGCTCCGCAGTGTTGTCGATGTTATTGTCGCAACACTGCGGAGCGGAATAAACTTTACTTATGGTGAGGAGCTGTGTGGAAGTCAACCTACCGACAGCGTATAAATCTCACACGTATCAGTCCTTGACGCCAAGTTTGGTTTTCACGAGGGCGGTGACGTCCTGAACGTCGGCTGCCACATAGGCGGGAACGCCCTCAGGGAAAATCATTGTGAAACCGTTCTCATTGCCTACGGTCTTGATAGCGTTCATGACCTTTTCCTGAATCGGCTGCATAAGCTGCGCCTGCTGACGCTGAAGGTCCTGCTGGGCCGTCTGAGCAAACTGCTGAGCTTTCTTATCGAGGTCCTGCACCTCCTGCATGCGGCGCTCCTTGATGCTTGCCAGGGTTGTAGCATCCTTGTCGAGTTCCTGCAGTTCGGCGAACTTCTTCTGCATTTCTTCCTGAATTTTGGCATATTCGGCCTCGTAGGTCTTGGAGGCTTCGTTGATCTTGGTCTGTGCTTCCTGGAACTCGGCCATCTTCGGGATGATGCTTTCCACGTCGACGATACCGAACTTGGGGGCCTGAGCCCAGACGCATGCGGGGAGCGCTACGGCGAGCGCCAAAAGGAATTTTTTAATCATTGTGATTAGCTGTATGGATTTTGATTTTTATTGATTTCGGATTTTAGGACCTCGGCAATCTGCCTGAGCAAAAGAGAGAGATCAGTTGGCGTAGCCAAGTTTGGAGAGAACCTCGTTGCTGACGTCGATTCGAGGAGATGCGTAAATTATGTTGGCCGACGACGCGCGGTCGAAAATCGTCTGGTAGCCGCGCTCCTCTGAGAGCTTCTTCACAGCGTTGTAGATTTCGTCCTGAATAGGTTTCATAAGGGTCTGTCGCTTCTGATAAAGCTGCCCCTCGGGGCCGAAATACTTATAGCGCAACTCTGCGGCGCTGTTTTCCTTGGCTACAATTTCCTCCTCGCGCTTTTTTATCTGCTCGGCGGTAAGGAAAACCTTGTCGGCCACATACTGCTTGTACATCTCGTCGGCCTCCTTGCTGACAGCCTCAACTTCTTTCTGCCAACGCTGCGAGAGCTGGTTGAGCTGTTCGTTGGCCATCTCATACTGCGGTACGTTCTTCAGAATGTACTCCATATCTATAAGAGCGAATTTCTGAGCGCTGGAAACTAAAGCGATTCCGGCAAAAAGCACCAAGGAGAGTAATATCTTTTTCATATTCTTTGATTTCCGGTATTAAGGATTATACTAATTTGTCAAATCTCAGCCTGCGGCTATATAATTAAAGACGTTTGAACGGCGAAAAGGTTTAACAAAAGAGTATTACGTGGTGCAAACCGATCAGAACTCCTGACCGAGAATAAAGTGGAAGTGAGAGCCGCCCTTGGTTCCGAACACTTTGTCGAAGCCGTAGGCCCAGTCGATACCCATCATTCCGACCATTGGGAGGAAGATGCGGACGCCGGCACCGGCGCTTCGCTTGAGATCGAACGGCGAGAAGTCTTTCACGGCCGTCCAGGCGTTACCGCCTTCAGCAAACACGAGGCCATAGATTGTGGTGGAGGGCTGGAGCATAAAGGGGAAGTGGAGCTCCAGGCCGAAACGGGTGTAGGCGTAGCCTTCACGTCCCCACGGGGTGAGCGAACCATTTTCATAACCGCGCAGGGCGATGGTCTCGGTGGCGTATGTATAGGAACCGCTCATGCCGTCGCCACCCACATAGAAGGTCTCGAACGGCGATTTCAGCCATTTGTTGTAGCTGCCGAGCAGGCCGATGTCGGCGCGGGTCATGAGCACGAGAGTCCATTTGCCGTCGGGATCGGTAAGCGGAGTATATGTGCGCGACTTGAATTTGAGCTTCCAGTATTCAATCCACTTATACAACTCCTTCTTGGATGCGGTGGTATTCTCATTGTAGAGTTTCTCCCAGTTCTTCTTGCCGCCGAAAAGCGAGGCGGGTGGAGTGAAGGAGAAGTTAAGTGAAATCTGCGAACCACGGCGGGTGTAGAGCGGATTGTCGATGGAGTTGCGTGCAAGGGTAAGACCAAGTACGAGGGCGTTCGACGTACCGTTGTTCATATAATAGAGGTATTCCCAGTTCTTCAGATAATAGAAGTTGTAGGAAAGCTCGGTCGTGAGTGTGAACCAGTCGTCGGGCCAGTTGAGGCGCTTACCGAAGCCGACGGTAATACCGGCCATCTGGAGCACCTTGTTGGGGTCGTAGGCGTTCTGGATGGAGTTGGTGTAGTAGTCGTTGTAGCTTGAGCCGTAGCCGTAGCCATAGCCGTAGCCGCCGTAAAGGTAGGGGTTGGACCAGTTGGAGTTATAATATGAGGAGTTCACACCCGTCTGACGGCTGTAGTAGGCCGATACCTGAAGTGAGTTGGGGCGCTTCCCTCCGAACCACGGGTCGAGGAACGATACGGAATACATCTGGTAATACCGGGCGTTGGTCTGGGCACTGATAGTGAAGGTCTGGCCTTCGCCCTGGGGGATAAAGCCCTTGTATGAGCTCGGATTGAAGAGATTCTTCATCGAGAAGTTTGTAAACTTGAGCGCAACCTTGCCGATGATACCTGTCTGACCCCAGCCGAGCGAGAATTCAATCTGGTCGTTGGCCTTCGAGGTAAGGTTGAAGATTACATCGACCGTTCCATTCTCTTCGTTGGGCTCCACGCGGGGGTCCATGTTCTCAGGGTCGAAATGGCCGGTCTGGGCGATTTCGCGCGCCGAACGGATAAGGTCGCTCTTGCTGAAAAGCTCACCCGGCTTCACACGGAGTTCACGGCGGACAACTTTTTCATACAGACGGTCGTTGCCGTTGATGACGACGCGGTTTACGCGAGCCTGCGGGCCTTCGAACATGCGCAGCTCGAGGTCGATACTATCGTTGTGCACATTTTTCTCAATCGGCACCAACTGATAGAAGAGGTATCCCTGATCCATATATGCATTCGACACGGCGTCGTCGTCGGTGGTGAGACGTTTCTCCAGTTCCTTCTGATTGTAAACGTCGCCGGGCTTCATTCCCAGGAAATAGTTGAGCTGGTCGGTATTATATATGGTGTTGCCGACCCAGGTAATATCACTAATGTAATATTTATGGCCCTCCTCAAGGTTGATGTAGACGTCGACCTTCTTGTCGTCGTATGGCACAACGCTGTCGCTGAGAATTTTGGCATCGCGATAGCCGAGTTCGTTGTATTTCTCCAGAATACGGTTGAGGTCATCCTGATAATCAGACTCGACGAACTTCTTCTGGCTGAACAGTTTGAGAAGGTTGCCGCTCTCATTGGTCTTTTTGATCACGCGCTTCAGCTTGCGGTCGGAGAGCACCTTGTTGCCGGTGATATAGATTTTATGAACCTTGACTTTGGCATGCTTGTCGACGTCGATGTTCACAATCATCTCGTTTTTGTTCGAGAGGTCCTCCTGAAGGGAAATCTTGACGTCGGCTTTGCCGAAACCTTTCTCATCGAAATATTTCTTGACAATCATTTCGGCACGATTCACGATATTCTGCGTAATCTGATTGCCCTTCATGAGGTTAAGACGCTTCTGAAGGTCTTCGCGCTCACCTTTCTTCATTCCGGTGTAGACTACCTCGGAAATACGCGGCTGAGTGCGCAGATTGAGCAAAAGCCAAACCTTGTTGCCGGCGATTTTCTCGACGACAAGCTGAGCCTGGGCAAACAGGCCCTGACGCATCAGGCGCTTCACGGCAGTTGTCACGTCGTTGCCGGGAATCTCGATCTTGTCGCCCTTCTTGAGGCCTGAATAGCCGATTACGATGTAGTCCTCGTAATTGTCGGCACCCTGCACACGTATGTCGGCAATCTCGTATTCAGTAGGCAACCCGGAGTATACGATGGGAGGATTGTATATTGTGTCGACCCTCTCCTGAGCGCGGGAGGCTCCGGAGATTCCGAGAAGCGCAATCAATGCAAGAATTAGATTATATCGCATAATGTAAGGAGCGGAGCGAGAGAATATCTTTTTGGGTGGTTTTTGTGATATATTCGTGAAACGTGGAGAGAAGATGGAAACTGACCGTCAACTGGACTCACCGGCTATCTGGGAGCTTGTCTTGCCGAAGCGTCGCTCACGCCTCTGAAACTCCGCGATATCGGCCAGGAACTGCTCGTCGTCATAGTCGGGCCAGAATGTGGTTGAGAAAATCAACTCAGTATAGGCTATCTGCCAGAGCAGGAAATTGCTTACGCGCACGTCGCCTCCGGTACGTATAAGCAGGTCAGGATCTGGAATCGAGGAAGTGGTGAGATAGGAGGAGAATACTGTTTCGTCAATCTCCGTCGGGGCAATCCGGCCGGCGGCTGTTTCGGCAGCGATTTTGCGCGCGGCGGCTACCAGCTCCCAACGGGCGGAATAACTGAGGGCAAGATTCAGCGTGAGCCCCCGGCATGCGGAAGTAGCAGCAACCGACTCCTGCAAGCGGGCAAGCGCCTCGTGGGGCATACGCTGGATGTCGCCGATAAGATTCAGCCTGACGTCGTTGCGGATAAGGTCGGGTGTCTCACGCTCAATGGCGATTCCAATCAGATGCATCAGAGCATCGACTTCAGCCGTAGGGCGATTCCAGTTTTCGGTCGAGAAAGCGTAGAGTGTGAGATATTTTATACCGAGGTTGGAGGCGAGCTCAGTGATTCGCCGCACGGTCTTGACACCTTCCACATGGCCTTGGGAACGGTCGAGACCACGCTGCACGGCCCAACGGCCGTTGCCATCCATAATGATGGCTACATGGGCGGGAACACGTGCGGAATCTATGTGGGAGGTATAATCGGTCATCGTAGGAGGTGTAAATATTCGGGGATAGAGGCGTCAGTCCACGTAATGGCACGTGGCACATCGCTTGCCGAACTCATAGGTGATGGAGATTGCTATGTTGGAATACCAGTCGGTATTTTTAAGAAACGAGCTCTTTATGCCATACAGATCCGAAAGCGGTCCGTCGACATGATCGGAAAACACTTTCGTCATCGTGAATTCCAATCCGAGATTCCAGCGCTCGCGCATCTTATATTTAAGGCCGGCTCCCATAGGGATATTGAATCCGGCGTGGTTCTGGCCTTCGCAAGTGGCCATTGTCAGGCCAACGCCGAGAGTGAGATAGGGGGTCCAGCGCCGCAGTCGTTTATACGTCTCCCCTATTCCATAGGGAAAGAAGTTGAACTCTATGCGGCCGCCGAGGTCGTAGACTGTCGACTTGAACGAGTACTGGGCCATCGACGGGAGGACATCGTCCATAGTCGAGGTATCACCGCTGAGGTTCAACACATTGAGTTGAGCTCTAACAGCCCAACGCACATCGGGCAAATAGCGGAACGACGCGCCGAATGAAATCCCCGGCTTGGAGAAAATGCTCGACGACGCATCGCCGAGATAACCTGCCATGCCAATCTGCCCGCCGATGTCAAACCGGTAGGACTCCTCCTGGGCGGATATATGCCCGAACGAGGAGGCGAAAAGCAGAATAAGCAATGCCAGATACTTTTTCATTTTACTATCAACACGTTAGCTGGAGGCACATCTGAGCACACCCACTATTGAAGCGGCTGGAACGTAAAGTGATTTACAACTCCACGCCATACAACGTTCTGAAGAACGCCGTCGGCATCCGTACCGCCGAACATATAGAGGAACGGGCAATCCCACGTGGTGACGGGAGCGACAGCGCGCGAGAGTGGCGCGGCGCCCGGCAGGTATATGGAAGGAAGCTGGACTACAGGCATTTCAATCCATCGGCGGCCGCCGGAACGCGCGGAGTTTCCTTGGCCGAAGAAGCCGTTATAAGCCGTCGTGTAGAATACAAGAATGTCGGCGCCTGAGGTGGCAGGCATGTATTTGGGAAGCTGGAGATACGAGTCACCCTTCTTCCATGTAATGCCCATATCGCGCGAAAGATATACATTGCCGTTGCACTCGCCGTCGGCAAGTGTGCCACCGAATGCCAGAAGGACATCATTCTCTTTCAGACGCCACGAAACGGTGTCGGTCTCGCATATTGTGCAGGCGGTCACCGCATATCCCGAAGCGGCTGGCAGACTCTCGGCAATGCGGGCCCACTGAGTTCCATCGTAGGCCCAGGTCGCGCCGGTAGGAGCGCCGTCGGACTTAAGGCCGCCGAATATCATAATCTGACCATCCTGAGCCCATTTGGTGGTAAACGATACAGGATCAGAGAATCCGCTGACGGGGAAATCCGCCGGCACAGAGCCGGAAACCGACGCCGGATAGCTTACAAACGTATCCGCAGAGCCGGAAACAGTGATTCCGAGTAGCTTACTGCCGAATCCTCCGATAATATTTTTCCAGACAGTTCCGGTAGATGTCCAGCTCAGTCCGTCGGTGCTGGTGAGCAGCGAGCCGTCGGCTGCCAGAATATATAATGCGTCGTCGGTGGCAGAGAATGTCTTAACATCAAGAGCGGAAGAGACCGAAATCCGGGTAGTCTGCCATGCGTTGGCATAAGGATTGGAAGAAACGGCCATGGCATAGCCGGAACCGTCGGTAGTGAGGCAATATGCCTTTTCATTCAGTTTTACGGACTTCTGCGCCGTTGGGGCAGAAAACACAGTGGGAAGAGATGTCCGTGCCATCTGACTCCAAAACAGGGAATCGGGCACGACCTTATGGACGTTTACACCCACATGGTATTCACGCTGATGCTCACCATCGAGAGAAGTGATCAGCACGCGCACCGGCCCATGGCTGAAATTCAGCTTTGTCGACGGTTCTGCCGCAAGATCGATTTCGGCCGTCTCCGTGCCGTCGGCGTTTGGCGAAAAAGCCTTGACGCCACCGCCTGCGGTAGTAAGATTGACGGAAAGAGCGCTCACATCGGTGCCATAAGGCAGCGAATCTGCGTTAAAAATAATGGCCGCATTGAGATCGATGGAGAAATATACGGAATCAAGATTATTTAGTACATCCTTATTGGTTTTCAGCGAAAACGCTGTGATGGCTGTACTGGAATTGTCGGTGGGATCGTTGATTACCGTCGCATCGTCGGAACTGTTGCAAGCCGACAGCATCAAAGACGCTGCGGCCACGACGGCAGACGACAGTTTAACAAGATTGCTCATATAGGCTTATAGGCCCTTTTAGTTAGAATATTATAGCACTAATTGAAGCGGAACACAGGTTCAAAACCATATGTGCCCGTCGGAGCAGCCGACGGGCCTAATACAGGCGAAACTGCTTGCTTTCAACTTACAAAGGTATAAAGAATTTGGTAACTTTCCGCCATAACCGATGGAAAAACGGCCACTTTCAGACGCGTTTTCACAGCAATGGCGTAATCTATAAAGGTTTACGCCACAGCCGCTGTTGCCATTTTAAATATTTTTTTTATACTTTTCACAGACCTTTTCAGTCGATTCCGAATCAGAAAGCAGTGTACAGGCCGGGCCTTCCGAACGATAATAACGCAGTATTGAATCACCCACGCTCTCTTCGCGGTGGATACATGCCGCAGGAAGAACGGGCGCACTGTGGCGCCCCTCTCCACAGAGGGCAAACGGGGCAACCTCCTCGCGGGCATCATCCCACAGGCGCATGTCGATCAAGGTACTGAGCATGGTCGGACCCGCCTCCACAAGTACGGAAGATATGCCATGACGGGTATATAGGTCATGAAAAATACCCGGAAGTGCAGCGGGGCTCTCAAACTCATAGAGCAGAGGTGCAGCGGATGCTCCGGCCAACAGCTTTTTGGCGAGGAAAGAATCTTCCGGCAGTTGTTTTGAATGAGTGAGGACGACAGCAACAGGCTGCTTGCCGTCGAAATTCCTCAGCGTAAGGCGGGGATTGTCGGCCCGGACCGTCGCGGCTGTAGTAATTACGGCATCATGAAGCGCCCGCAGGCGCATTGTGGACAGGGCGGTAAGCGGAGTGGAGAACCGGCATGCCTCCGGATGCTCGCAGGAACGAATCCAGTCCATATATCCATCCTTGCTGCGAGCCCATTTAAGAGTGATGAACGGACGACGGAGTGTGACGGATTTCAGAAACCTGCGGTTCAATTCGTATGCCTCGTGGGCAAGCAGTCCCACCTCTACCTCGATGCCCGCGTCACGCAAAATGCCGATACCTCGACCGCTTACTTTCGGATTGGGGTCGGCCATAGCAACGACCACACGCGGGATACCCCGCTCCACTATCATCCGTGCACATGGGGGTGTCTTCCCATAATGGGAACAGGGCTCAAGAGTGACAAACATTGTCGACTTTCCGATCAGAGGGATGTCGGCTTCGGCCACCGACGCAACGGCATTAACTTCGGCATGGCCCTCGCCGCAGCGGCGGTGCCACCCCTCCCCTATCACACGTCCGCCGGGGGCTACGATTACCGCTCCCACCATAGGATTAGGCGAGGCATAAGCCGCTCCGTTGGCGGCAAGTTCCAGTGCCCGCCGCATATACATTGCCTTGCAGGGTTCCTCTATATTATTATTGTATTTCTGCATCGTAGAGCTTGTTCTTAATTAATAAGTAACTGTTCAAAGTTATTTTATACTTTCCTGATCTAATTACTTCAACCGGTTACTTAGGAATAAAACCAAGTTTCTTTCCCAATGCAAAAATACAAAATATATCAGTCTTTGGGCGGCATCGTCACCTTAAATAATTTGCTCGGGCGGTGCTCCCGATAAGCGATGTCGATCAATTCCGAGAGAATCTGAGGATGTGATGCCGCCACATCCGTATCCTCATGAACGTCAGAGGCCAAATTATAGAGATGCGGAGCACCCTCTTTTACAACAAGTTTCCAATCGCCGCGTCTCACCGCCACATAATCGGTCTGTGCAAATTCCCAGTATAGGGAATCGTGCGTCTGCTGACCTTCACGGCCGGTAAGAGTCGGTGCGAACGAAATTCCGTCGAAACAGTCGCTGCCATCGGCCGGATTCAGAAATCGGTCGGGATAGCCCTCTATACCGGCCAACTCGCAGAAGGTCGGGAGAACGTCGTAGAAAGCAAGCATATGGTCGTTGACCGCCGATGCATTAACTCTGCCGGGCCACCAGGCAATAAAAGGAATACGTATGCCCCCTTCGTGACACGACCGCTTTATTCCCCTCAGTTTGCCGTCGCGTCCGGAAAAATCCGGATCGGCGCCTCCTGCTTCAAACGTAAGTTCGGCACCACTCCGAAAGCCTGGTCGATGCAACCGCCCGACACGCCGGATAAATGAGATTGACAAGTCAAGGCTTTGCGTCGACTTTCGTGCCGCGGAAATACACCACATAGGGAGTGCCGCGATAATCACATATAAACTGCAGGTCGAGCGTACGGTCAGGAACCCATCTTGCCTGAAAATTTGAAATCGGGAAGCCTGAAAAAGGACGCTCGCCGATAAGAGGTGTCAGAGCATCGCATGTAAGCTTTACGACATTGTCGGTTACGGTATACTTGATTCCGGGGAATATCATATCTCCCAGAGAGGGCATTCCGGCCAGGAAATCGGCATCGGAAATTACCAATGTCGCCATCTTGGTTTCCGGATCCACGGTTACGGTATAAGCCGACGGACGCTGTCCGACATATATATCGGCTGGCGAAGCCTCCGGCCATGTTCTGGTCTCACCCATGAAAGTCTGGCTCACTTTTTCGTTTTCCGGCACAACGGGACCGTCTTCACCATCGTCGCCACACGATGAAAGGCAAGGTGCGCAAAGAGCAATCGCACATGCAAGACCGATACGGCATACAGCCGACTTGATATTGAATTTCATTATAGAGTATTGTTGTTTTAATGTTTTATGGATGTTTTCAGATTGATTTTTACCTCTCATTGCCCTACGAAAGAAAATGAATAACGCAGTGTGAGGCCGGCCGTCAGAGGATTTCCACGTTGCAGAAAGGCATTGCCGATACTTACGAAATAGAATGAGGAATAGCGTGTAGACGTGAGATTGTCAACCCACACATCGGCCGAGAAAGGGCCATGCTCCGCCCGTACGGAAGCATCCACTATGGCATAAAAGGGCTGGCTTACGGTATTCCCCTCATTCCAATATATGCGTCCTACTCCGCGCACACCGACATTGGCGGAAAGCCTGTCGACAAACCCTGATGAAAATCTATGCCCGTATGTAAGGCCGGCATAGAAAGTATTCTCCGGCGCATACGGCACCCGACGGCCGGAGTAGTCGATACGGCCGTTATAGAAACGGCGGAAGGTCGCATTTGTGAATCCATGCGAAATCCGCGCGGAGAAACCGGCACCAAGCGTTGCCGAAAGACTGATTTCCGTACCCAGCGAACGCGACCGCCCGGCATTCGCCATAATACGGCCTGTTACGGCTCCTTCCGGAAACATCGTAAGCTGCTGGTCGCTGCATTCAATCCAGAAGGCGGCGACATCGAGGGCAAATCTTCTGTCGGGCGACGCAAGATGTGCGCCAATCTCGTAGTTCCATGTTTTCTCCGGCCGATAGCTCACAATATCATCCACATCATAAAGCTCCTTGAGACCAAGGAAACCCATGATTCGCTGCTGAAGTACGTCGGAGAACATCTGGGTATTGTAGCCCCCGGCCTTATATCCTTTGGTAACAGACGCGAACAGATTGCCCCAGCCGCCCGGGAGCCTGTAGCTGACCGACAATTTTGGAAGGAACTGGCTGAACGACTGCTGAAGATGGCCTCGGTCGTCGATATCCACCGGGATGCGCGGAGCGTATATCTCTTCTCCTCCACCGGGCAGCAGATGATAAATCGTGTAAGTCGAGGCAGAACTGCTGCGGTAAATCAATGACGTACGTTCCCAGTCCCACCGCAGCCCGAGCGTAAAGTCGAACGCGCCAAGAGTGAGCTGACTTTCATGATACACGGAAATCCCTCCGGATGGAGTGATGAAATCGCTGTCGAGCAGAAGGAAGCGTTCATCCCAGCGGATGGGATACTCCGGACTGAGTTTATTGGCATTATTTTCAATAAGCTGCGTCAGGCCATAATCATGAAACATGACGGGGGCAGCCATATTGCCGCGCCGGCCGAAACCGAATACCCCCGCGAGCCAGCGGTATGCCGCTCCGGCACGTCCACGCGCTACGACATCGGCCGTTACAGCCCATTCATGCCGCTTCTGGGTCAGCGTAAAATAGTCCACCGGCAAGAAATCCTGGTCAAGCGTCATGTTGTCGTTGATATACTGAAAACTTCCGATGGCCGAGAGATCCACCGACCCGAAATGCATCTTTGCAACCAGTCCGTCGGTAATGGAAAGACGGCGGTAGAAACATGTATCGTTGTAGGCTATGCGGCCGGTTGCCACACTCTCGTATGGATAGCCGTTCTGAGTTGTATGGGAAGCGGCAAAAGTATTCTCCACAATAGAATTCTGCGAAGTGCGCCATATGGTTTTCCAGCGTGCTGAATATAGGCGCTCGCGTCCGGTATGCGAATTGTTGAATTCATTGCGGAAACAGCCGTCGGTGCCGGAGGCGTAGAGATTGAGCGAGGTGCCGTGTCGGGCGTTCATAAGTTTGTAGACTCCGACAGACGCCTTATATGTATTGTATGAACCATACTCGGCCGTCAGCTTCACCCCCTCGAAATTAAATGGCGACAGAGTGAAGATGTTCACCAGACCGCCCATCGTATTCCTGCCGTAAAGTATATTCTGCGGTCCGCGGAGAATCTCCACGCGGGCGATATCGGCCACATCGAAATCGAAATTATCCTTGTTAATTACGGGGACATTGTCGATATTGAGCCCCACTACAGGCTGGTCGATACGCGTTCCGAGACCGCGTACATAAACCGACGACGTCATTCTCGACCCATAGGCCGGCATATAGAAGTTCGGAGCGATTTCGCTGACCTGCTTAATGTTGACAACGTTGAGACGCTCGAGTTCGGAATGTCCGAGCGTAGTGACAGCCTCGTCATGGTTGGCGAGGGCTCCACCTTTTATAGCGGTGACAGACACCTGCGGAAGAGATAAAAGAGTGTCAACGCTTTCGGTGCCAGACAATTCAACCGCCTGCGACACATTCGAAGCCATAGCGCTGCCGGCAGCCCCGAGCAGAGCGGCAGATACCGTATAAAGAATCCTGAATTTCAGAAATAGAAGCTTCAAATTAAAACCGATTGCAGAAATGGAGCCGGGAGTATGACTCCGAGCGATGCAAAGGTACATATTTTCCGACAATTTCTCCCCATGGACTTCCACCAAAAAGAGACTGGCAGTAGTTAAAGACACTCAAAAAGCAACGCAGGTTATACAATGTAGTTACAATTCGTTTACATTTAGCATTTATACGCTTTTTTCGCCAATTCCCATAATATTTTATAAAACATTTTATATATCCCTCTGTTAAGTACATGACAAAAATTTGAAAACATCGAATTTAGGAGTATAAACCGGACGCAGGAGTATGGTCGCAATCTCCTCCAAACCATACTTGACAAGCGACTTTGCCTTTCTTCCATGTTTCAGAATCCTTATCGGTTTAATATTTATATCTTTATGTTCACCAACGAGATACGCCCATACAAGAGCCATGCAGACCATCGCGACAAGTCTCGCGATGCGCTCCATATCACGCATATGGGTGTCCTCGATGTTGAAGCAGGAAGATTTCATGGCTCTGAAGGCCGTTTCTATCTCCCAACGCTTTTTGTATGTCAAAATCGCGCCCTCGGGCCGGTTGAAGCATATGAGAATCTGCAATTCCGGAACTCCATCGGAGTTTTTGATTCGGCTTCCGGCAAGATAGACATACTCGCCTTTGTGAAGAAAGAGCTTATGGAAGAATTTCTCCTGACCGACCTTCAAATCATTGAACAGCCACCAGGCACGGATTCTCTCACCGGTGGAAGGCTTGACAATCCAGAAGTTCTGACGTATTCTGATATAATACCTTATGCGACGGCTGTTGAGCCATCCTGTCCATTCCTTTCCGATGAACTCGCGGTCTGCCACAAGACAGTCGATGCATTCCGCTCCGAAAAGACGGATAAAACGTTCCATAATCTTCTTGCGTTCTTTCTAGCTGGACTTGCCACGTTTAGGGAGAAGACTGAATATCAAGGGGAAGGCAATCCCTTTATAGGTGATGCCCAACATAAGAATATTGATATTGAACTCTCCGAACTTCCAGTTGGTGCGATCCATGCTGAGCACAAGACCGGTCTTGACAGGAAGCAGCGAGAAAATCATACGCGCTATGATGTCAAGGTCAAGAACATACTTGGCAAAGAATCTTTGGAGACGTCTGAGGTTGGAATCCTTGTCGACAGCCGTAGGCATCGCGTCAGCCAGTTTGTGGAGGCTGACAGTCTGCACAACACAGAGTGCGTGGAGCTGCAACGCCATAAGTTTTATGCGTGCCAGATTCATACTTTGTCCAAAGTGCTCTTGCATAATTGGGAGGATTTGGTTAACTTTGACCAAGTCCTTGGAATTAGTAGTTTTCATGGAGAAAAGTCGCCAAACTTTTCCTTTAAATTACTGAATTTCAGGGACTTTTGCAAATTTAATCGACTGAAAATTAAATATTTAACAGCATAATTTCAATTTTTGTCATCTACTAAAATTCCTCTGTTATATTATCAGAACTCAGTAATAAATCCGCAAAACTCGCGCAAAATCTTCTTCAGACATGATTCAAAAGAAAGTAATAGACGCCATCTACCGCAAATTCAAGAATCGTCCCGCTTCGCCCGACGAATTAAATATACCATTATTATTCGAAAAACTGCCGGAACAGGCCGGAGTGGAAATCGATGGTGACAACATCATTCTCAACAATGTGAACCCGAGCTCTCCGTTCCATATGATTCCCGTCGGGCATATACACGCCATTGTGGAGTTCGACGAAGCCATCGCAATAGTTCTCCACAGCTCTATAATCTTTATCTCGAAAACCGACAGCAAAACCCATGTACATCTCCGGGAGATGAATCCGGGATTACTCGACAGACTTCGCCACTTTGTAGGACGACAGGCAGTGCTCTGACCTCCGACGAGCCATCCGCAAATTATTTCGCGGTTACAGTTTTTTTTCGTACCTTTGCAAATGTCGGACGACACACCGCTGCAAAAGGCGGAAAACGCGCAAGTGGCGTAATTGGTAGCCGCGCCAGACTTAGGATCTGGTGACTTCGGTCGTGGGGGTTCGAGTCCCCCCCTGCGCACCACAAAAAAGTTTTTCATATACTTTGGCTAATGGAATCCTTGCCTTGAACTCAACAAAGGCAGGGATTCTTTCCTTAAAAGCCGGACAACCAACACTAACCAAACTGAAAATGAGCGATAAAAGAATCGTAATACTCGACGCCGACACAATCAGCGAAGACCGCTCCATCTGGAGTCCGCTCGAGAGTCTCGGCAATGTCGAAGCCTATGGCAATACACAGCCGGAAAATGTGGCCGCACGCATCAACGGCGCATGGGTGGTGCTGACCAATAAAGTACCGGTATCGGCCCATGCTATGGAGCAGACGCCTTCGCTGAAATACATAGGCGTGCTCGCCACAGGCTATAATATCGTCGACATCGACGCTGCCCATCGACTCGGAATAACCGTAACGAATATTCCCGGCTACAGCACCGATTCGGTGACACAGCTTGTATTCGCTCTTCTTCTTGAACTGACCAACCATACAGGAAACTACTCCCAAGAAGTTAACGCCGGCCGCTGGGAGCGTTCGCAGCTCTTCTCGTTCCGGCTCTCCCCTATCGTGGAACTCGCCGGACTGACAATGGGTATCTACGGCTTCGGAACAATCGGGCGCCGCGTAGCCGAAATCGCCCGCGCTTTCGGCATGAAAGTAATCACTCCATCGAACAAGACGCTCCCCGAAGGTGTTGAGTACGTGGAGCCGGAGGAGTTCTGGAAGCGTGCCGACGTAATTTCAATCAACGCCGCATTCACCCCCGAGCAGGCCGGACTTGTAAACGCCCGTACGATCGCTATGATGAAACCGACTGCATATCTGATAAATACGGCGCGCGGAGGATTCGTCGACGAGCAGGCTCTTGCCGACGCTCTCAACAGCGACCGGCTGGCAGGCGCCGGAATCGACGTTCTCAATCAGGAGCCGCCGCGCAACGGTTCGCCTCTGATTGGCGCCCGCAACTGCGTGATTACTCCTCACGTGGCCTGGCAATCGACCGAAGCCCTGCGGCGCCTTGTCGATATCGCTGTAGCCAATCTCAAGGCTTTCGACTGCGGCAATCCCTCAAACGTCATCTCTTAACTCTCAATATTTCATTATGAACATCGGCGATAAACTGCCCGAAATTCTGGGCATAAACACAAAAGGCGAGACCGTGCGCAGCTCGGATTTCGTCGGACGTCCACTCATCGTCTATTTCTATCCGAAAGACAATACTCCCGGCTGCACGGCTGAGGCATGCTCGTTTCGCGACGGGTATCAGCAACTTACCGATATGGGTTATACCGTAATCGGAATCAGCAAGGATTCTCCGGCGAGCCATCTGAAGTTCATAGCTAAATATGACCTCAATTTCATTCTGCTCTCCGATGAATCGACCGAGGTCCTTAAGGAATTCGGCGTATGGCAGAAAAAGAAGATGGCCGGACGGGAATACATGGGCATCGTCCGCACAACCTTCATTACCGACGCCGACCACGTGGTAACTAACATCATCAGTAAAGTAGACACGAAACAAGCAGTTGCCCAGTTGCTCGGCGTTATCGGCAAATAACCGAGCATTTCAGCTACATAACATATAACGGCCACAAACTAATTATGATAGATTGTGGCCGTTTTTTAGGCGAATATTATCGTAATAAGCCTCAGATTGTGAGGGTTACTATCGATTTAGCGGGAAGTCTGACTATAAGTTTGTCCTTAGAGATGCGCGCGTCGGAGAATGGCTTCAACGATACCTTTTCAGGCTGACCGATTTCGTTGTAGTCGTGGATATCGGAGGAGGTAAGTATCTCGCCTTCAATCTTCAGACCCTTGAGATTCTTCCATCCCATCTCCTTGGCAACGGTTTCGAGCGGAATCTCTACTTCCTGCTCCTTGGAAAGACCGGTATTTACAAGCGAGAGCGTCAGCCTGCCGTCGCGCTGCGAGGCAGTTACACTCACGGCGGGTATGAACCGGTTGTCGCGCACGCGCATATAATCGGTGTCAATGCTCAGGGGCACGAACTTGGCGTCTTGATGGGGCTGATACATCTTGAACACGTAATAGGTCGGGGTCAGAGCCATCCCGCCGAGGCTGTCGGTAAGAATCATCGACTGGAGCACGTTGACAATCTGTGCGATATTGGTCATCTTCACGCGGTCGGTGAGCGGGTGAAAGGTATTGAGGCTGAGGGCTGCCACCATGGCATCGCGCATAGTGTTCTGCTGATAGAGGTGACCGGAAATTGTACCGGGTTCCTCGTCCCACCATGTGCCCCACTCGTCGACGAGCAGACCTACACGCTTTTTGGGATCGTGTTTGTCCATTATATCCATGTGGCGCTTGACTACATCGCCGATTTCCAGACATTTTCCTATCGTCCAGTAATAATCATCGTCGGAGAACTTCGTGGCGGAACCTTTGGAGCCGCTCCATCCGGCAACGGTATAGTAATGGAGCGAGATACCGTCCATCTGGTTCTTTGCCTTGCGCATCAGCACATCCGTCCAGTTGTAGTCGTAGTCGCTTGCTCCGGAGGCTATCTTGTAGAGCTTGTTGCCATTGAAATTGCGGCAATAAGTCTGGTAGCGCCGGTATTCGTTGGCATAATGCTCCGGGGTGAAGCTGCCGCCGCATCCCCAGCTTTCATTGCCAACACCGAGGTACTTGAGGTGCCAGGGCTTTTCGCGGCCGTTCTGCTTGCGGATTTTGGCCTGCGGTCCGTCTTCAGCGGTGATATACTCCACCCACTTGGCCAGTTCCTCTACGGTGCCGCTGCCTACGTTACCGCTCAGATAAGGTTCGCATTCAAGCAGTTCGCAGAGATTGAAGAACTCGTGGGTACCGAAGCTGTTATCCTCCACGGTGCCACCCCAGTTGTTGTTGACCATGCGCGGGCGCTCACTGCGTGGACCGATACCGTCGGTCCAGTGGTATTCGTCAGCGAAACAGCCGCCGGGCCAGCGGAGCACGGGCACTTTCAATTCTTTGAGTGCGTTGAGCACATCGGTACGGTAACCGTTGGTGTTGGGAATCTTCGAGTCCTCGCCTACCCAGAGGCCTCCGTAGATGCAGGTGCCGAGATGTTCGGCAAACTGGCCGTAAATCTCCTTGTTGATTACGGGAGCATCCTCCTTGGGCTGGAGGTACACGGTGGTTTTCGCGCCAAGCGGCGCCACGGCGAGAGCCGTGGCCGCCATCAATGTAATTATCTGATTTTTCATTAATTGCCATTCTATTCTAAATATTATTTCTCTACAAGGACCGCACCACCGCCGATGGGAAGCACAAATTCATACATACCGTCGGACTTAATGGTCGTTTCAGCCACTGAGCTGATCATATACTGGCCTTCCTTCTTGCGCGGCATACGCTCGGTATAGGCATCTACCGTCTTTCCGGCGAGCATCGGGAGATTCAGTTTGATTTTTTTTGTCTCAGGATCGGCATTGATGGCAGCCACATACCAGCGGTCGCCGCTGCGGCGTGCAAGCACGACATAGCGTCCGGGGTAGCCGTCGATCAGCACAGTCTCATCCCAGGTTGTGGGCACAGCTTTCATGAAATCAATCTCAAATTGCGGAGCCTCGGTGAGGCTGGCCGGTGTAAGCGCGAAATTCTGGATTGCACTCTGGAAGAGGATGGCCGTGGCAAGCTGGAAGATGTCGCCGGTGCGTCGCGTGTTGCCCTTCTCGGGATTACGGTTGAGGCGGTGCTGGAGGAATGTGCCGCCGAACTCCATGGCGCCGAGCGAGTTGCGGATAAACGGATGGAGAGCGGCATTGAATGCTTCGATGTCGCAGTCGCTTTGGTTGAATACGAGGTTTTCGCTCGCGCGCACAGCCTCCGACGAGATATAGTTGGGATACATACGCTCCCAGCCGCGGGGCATAGTGCAGCCGTGGAAAATCACGGAGATACCATAGTCGTTGGCATCGGAGAGAATCTGCTCGTAGAGCTTCATTGTCTCCTGCTTGTCGCCGGCGAAAAAGTCGACCTTGATGCCCTTCACGCCGTGGTCCTTTAGCCATTTCATCTCCTTCTTACGGCTTACGGGGTTGTCCATGGCCATGCGGAGGCCCTGGGGAGCATCGTTCCACGCTCCGTTGGAATTATACCAAACAAGCGGTTCGACACCCTTTTCCTTTGCGTAGGCAAAGAGTTCTTCCATTTTCTCGCGGCCAATCTGCTGCGACCAGAGACCGTCGATGAGGCAGGATTCCCAACCAAGTTCGGCAGCAAGATCGATAAAGGTTTTCTGGTCGTCGAACACGATTGAACCGTCCTGCCAAACAATCCACGACCATGTGGAGCGGCGCCCCTTGTACTCCTCAGAGGGTTCGTACTGCTGGTCGACCAGGTCGGTGTAGACGGTGGTCTCCACAATCGGCTTGAGAGTCTCTCCGACGGTGATGGTGCGCCAGGGTGTTGCCATAGGAAGACCGAGCTGCATTCCGGTCGAGCCGAAACCGTTGTTCTCGCGCGGGTCGGCATAGGCAACGGTGAAGAGATTTCCCTCGGCCGGATCGGCCAGATGAGAAGCGTTGCTGCGACCGGTCACTCCGGTTTCGCCGATGAGAACCCATCCCTCATCGCCACGATGGAAGAGAGCCGGATAAGTGTAGCCGAGCCCGTATTTTGAGAGGCGGTCAAGAGTAGCGTCGGCCTCATAGTAATCTTCATAACTCGGCTGCGTACGCATCCAGCCGGTCATAGGGGTATGGTAATCGGTAAGGAAAGTTGTCGTTCCCTCCGGGAAGCGATAGCCAGAGAGTTCCTTTTCTATTACAACACAACGTGTATCCTTGTGGATTGGCATCGTGTAGCGGTAGCCTACATTGTTGTCCGAAACCTCGAATTCAACGGCGAATTTCTTGCCGTCGGCATTGCGGAGTTTCATCTCCAGGGTGTTGGCTTTATAGGCTATGTCTTTCTTCTTACCCTGCCACACGGAGTAGGAGTCGGTGCGTGTCCCCTCCCTGGCCTCGCGCAGGGTGATTCCGCGGGAGAAGTCCCCCTCATTGGCGATAAAGCCCAGGGGCGAAGGAGCCACCATAGTGGCTTTGGTTCCGTCGGCTTTCACGATACTGACGGAATAGGTCAGCGTTGAATCGGCGGGGTTAAGGTTTACTTCGACAATGGTCTTGCCGTCGGGCGATGTCACGGTGGCGCCGTTGGCAGCAATACATGCCGAGGCAGCCAGCGCAAAAAGGCTCTGTAATCTCATGGTTGTTTATATGGATGGTGTTAAAGATAGGTTGCGAAGAAAATATTCAAGGATATGCCACGCAGCTTACATGGCAAAAGCGTTGAAACCGCCGTCGACTATGGCGACCGTTCCGGTAACGAAGCGCGAGGCATCGCTCATAAGATAATGGATTGTACCGCAAAGCTCCTCGGGGGCGCCCATACGGCCGAAAGGTGTCTGACGAATCACGTCGTTGCCACGGGCGGTATAGCTACCGTCGGGATTGGTGAGAAGAGTCCGGTTCTGCTCGGTAAGGAAGAATCCGGGGGCGATGGCGTTCACGCGTATACCTTCGCCAAACTTACGGGCGCACTCCGTAGCCATGAAGGCCGTGAAATTGGATATTCCGGCTTTGGCAGCGGCATATCCGCATACGCGTGTAAGCGGACGGAACGCCGCCATCGACGAGAAGTTGATGATGGCACCCTTACCCTGCTCTACCATAGGCTTGAGGAATACCTGCGTGGGAAGCACCGTGCCGGTGAGGTTAAGCTGAAGCACTCGCTGGAACTGCTCGGGGTCGAGCGAGAAGAAATTGTCGTCGGGTCCGATGGTTGCGCCGGGCATGTTGCCCCCTGCAGCATTAAGAAGGGTATCGACGCGTCCGTAGCGCTTGAGTATCGTTTCGAGATTTCCTTCGAGAACCGAGCGGTTCATCACGTCGGTTGCAAGGAATTCGATGCTGCCCTCGGGGTTGAGGGCGTTCACGTGGTCGACAATCTCGCGGCCTTTGGCCTCGTTACGGCCCATAATCACAACATGGGCGCCGTTCAATGCGAGATATTCGGCGATTGCGCGACCGAGAACGCCGGTGCCGCCGGTAATTACCGTAACGTTACCCCGGATATCAAATAGATTCATGGTTTTCAGATTTATATGTTGGCAAATTTAAGTTAAGACAAATTGATGAGGAAGCCGGAAGCTCACTCTTGCTCGGTGGCTACGGTGGCCATGATACCGGAAACCATTCCGAGCGCGAGCATACGGCCGTGGAAGGAGTAGCCGGCATTGTAGCCCATGCGCTCGTCGCCGAGCATGAGCGGCGCATGATCCACGCGCATGGGTACTCCCGGACGTTCCTTTTCGAAAATGCGGACGATCTCCACAAGCCTCGGATCCAGATGCGAGCTTTCCTTGAAATCGCCGTTTGGCTGCACACGGCAGATGCGTGCGTGGACAAAATGCGTGCGCGAGGCGTATTTGCGGGCAAGCGCCACGACATCGTTGTGTGCACCGGCGCTCAGCGAGCCTGCGCAGAAAGTAAGACCGTTGTGGGGATTGGGCACAGCGTCGAGGAATGCACGGATGTCGGCGTCGCACGTCACGATGCGCGGCAGCCCGAGAATCGGCATGGGTGGATCGTCGGGGTGCACGCACATATCGATGCCGTATTCGTCGCATACGGGCATGATGGCGTTGAGGAAGTAAGCCATGTTGGCGCGCAGTTGCTCGGGTGTGATGCCTTTGTAGAGGTCGAGCAAGGCGCGGAATTTCTCCACGGGCTTAAGGTCGTTTTCGGTAATGTTGCCGTTGACGAATCCCTGAGTCTTGACGATAATGTTTTCCACCAGACGATGCTCTCCCTCGGGTGTCATCGTGGATTTCATCTGCTCCACCCGTTCAAGCACCTCGGGCGAATAATCAGCCTCGGCGCCCTCACGGCCGAGGATATGAATGTCGAAGTAGGCAAACTCGGCGCGGTTGAAGTATAGGTTGCTCGTTCCGTCGGGGTTGGGATATGTGAGGTCGGTGCGAGCCCAGTCGAGCACCGGCATGAAGTTATAGCAGATGGTTTTCACTCCGGCTTTCCCGAGATTGGCGAGCGAAATCTTATAATTTTCGATGAGGGCATCGCGGTCGGAACCGGCGTATTTTATGCTCTCGCTTACAGGCAGGCTCTCTACAACGCTCCAGCGCAGGCCGCGGTCCTCGATGAATTTTTTCATTTTCAGCACTTCGTCGAGAGTCCATATCTCGCCGTTGGGTATGTGGTGTAGTGCTGTCACTATTCCTTCGACGCCAATCTGGCGCAACATTTCAAGGGTGATGGGGTCGTTGGGACCGAACCATCTCCAGGTTTTCTCCATGGCAGGCAGTTTGAGGTTAAGTACAAATCTTCGGCACATCGCCAGGATGTGCCGACACACAAAGTTAGTAAAATTTGACAAACAAAAACCAAAAAGCCACCAATATAGACTTAAAAAGTGTAAATTTTACACTTTCCATAAATCAAACCATCGGAATCCATGGAATCAGAGGCCGATTATCGCCGGTTCCCACTCGTTGCCATAGCGGTCGTAGGGTGCGACGGCAAACCAGTGGTTCTTTATTTTGTCGGGAGCGAGGTCGAATGAATGGCCGTAGACAATGCCCTGGATATAGCGGGTGGCGAAATTCGCGCCGTCGGGCGAAACGGCATCAAGCATCCCCACTTCCGAGGGGATGGCATAGACCACATAGCGCATATCAGGCTGAGGATACCAGCTCAGTCTGTTTCCTTTTCGTACAAGCTGCTGCACTGCCCCCGGATTCGGGGCTTCTTTCCATGGAGTGACCGGCATGAGGGCCGGATGCTCGAACACACCCGAACGCAACGCCTCGCCAAGTCCGTAGGCCTGTTTGCCGCTCAGATGGGCTGAAGAATAGAAAATCTCACCCGGGCCGATTCCGGAAGAGGCGTGTCGGTTGACCTCCACCTCGCGGCATTGCTCCCCCCATGCTTCAGCTCCGGCAGGAAGAGCAAGTACCTTCTGACTCGGATAACAATGGCGTCCGAAGTATATAGCTACGTCGGCCCACCAGCGCGCTATAGGCTCATAAGGATTGGTGGCATGGTCGCATGCCCAGTAAATCTGCGGCGACACATAGTCGACACTGCCGTCGGCAAGCCACCGGACCGGGTCGCAGAAAATGCGGTCGTACATCCAGTCGTTGCCAACTTCCGGCGCCCGCAGCCCATAAGGCTCGGTAGCGGCGCCGTTGCCTCCGCCCACGCCGGCCGGAGCTACGCCAAAACGCACCCAAGGGCGCTCTTTCCTTACCATCTCCGAAACTTCGGCAATCGTGCGCGCCACATTGTCGCGACGCCAGTCTGCCTGACTCATAGAGGGTTCTCCCCCACCCTCGGGCGTGGTCTGCTCTATCCATTCGGAATAATCGTATCCGTCGCCGAGGGGCAGACGGTCGGGATAGAAATAGTCGTCGAAAACAAGCCCGTCGACATCGTAATCCGTAATGATTTCCCGACATACATCCACAATATGGCGCCGCGCCTCGGGATTGCCCGGATCAAGAATCGAAGTCCATTTCGTCTTAGTGGTATAGGCGATTGTACGCTTGCCTTTCTTGCCTTTCTTCCCTTTGCCACGCGCAGCCGTCTTTATTCTTTCTGTCTGTCCATAGGCGATTACCCATCCCTTACCTACGGGATCGAATACCGCCCGACCGGAGGCCGCCCTGACGGCTGCCGGAGCCGCGCCATTAGCCAGCCGGAAAGGATTAACCCAGGCATGCAACTCGATCCCGCGAGCATGAGCCTCGGCCACGGCAAACTCCAGCGGATTCCATCCTTTGGCGGGTGCCGCACCGCGCGCTCCTGTAAGCCACTGGCTCCATGGTTCGAACTTCGAGGGATATAGCGCGTCGGACATCGACCGCACCTGAAACATCACGGCGTTGATACCCGAGGCCTGAAGCACGTCGAGGATTTCGCGCAGCTCACGTCGCTGCTCTTCGGCCACTGCGGCGGTGGCCCCTTGCTTTGAGGGCCAGTCAATGCCGTAGACCGTTGCAAGCCATGCGCCGCGCATCTCATGCTTGGGAGCTTCGGAGCCCTCGGATGGGTTAAATGAAAAATCGGCACCGTTGCCATGGAAAACCACGGCAACGGTTGCCAGAACGTTTAGCAGGAATCTGAGTGAAAGTCTCAATGTAATCTGTAGGGTTGTTATCTATATACTTGACGGTTACACGGCGGAATCAATGAAGAAACGATCGACCCGCACAGCTTATTGTGGAGCCACCTCCACAACAGCACCTCCGGAATGAGCCGCTATGGCCGGCCGATACTGACTCTGAGCCTGCGCCACACCCGAGGCGAACATGCCCTCCTGGGTTGCGAACAATTCATAGGCGAGCACGTAGACACCACGAGGCAGCCTGGAGATATATAGATTTGTGGCCGAATCGCGGTTCTCGCGGTAGAAGCAGAGGTTTTCGCTCCACACGGGTGTCGGCAGCTGCTCTACCGGCTCGAAGGTTGCCGCGCGCGCGTCGGAAATCACAACATAGTCCATGTCGGCATCGGCGCGGACTGTGAGCGTAACTCTCACGCGGTCTCCCCGGTTGAAGCGGTCGGAAGCAATCCAGCGTCCGTCGCGCATCACGGCCAATTGCTTGGTTATACTGAGGTCAGTGCAACCGACGGCCATGATGGAATCCATGGGAAGACGACGCATCGAAACCACAGCACCTACCGAAGGATAATTGGCCTGTCGGTCGATTGTCAGTTCGGTTTCACGGGTCACAAGCGATGTTATAGGTTCAACAAACGACCCGGTGTAGGATTCGGAATTTTCCGGTTCGACGAGCGTGTCGCCGATATGGATGGCCGTCTGGCGAGGAGCAACATTCCATTCCGAGCCCGACGCAAGAATTGAAGCGATTACCTGCGAAGTAATTATATTGTTGCCCCAGTCGGTGTTCATCTTTTCAAGCACGAGCCACTGTCGGATTGCGTCGACATCGGCACAACCGGGCTCAATTGTGGCGAACGCATCGAGAAGAATACCGGTGCAACCCACCTTGTCGAGCGAGAGAAACCATTCGTTTTCAAGCTGCTGCCACCACATTCCGCGCTCAGGGGTGCGTGTGGCATACTGGCGGAGCGACTCAAGGATTCTACGGGCCGAGGCATGATACCCGTTGGCGTTGAGAATCAAAGCGTCAGCTCCTTTAAGCACCACCGAATGGTCGGACCACCCCGAGAGAATGCGGTTCACCTGCGCGCGGATTACCCTTGCGGCTGCCGACGACGGTTTCACATCCGTCCACAGAGAGCGCAGATAGGCATATTCCGTAAAATCCTGTTTGGGGCTCTCGGCGTAGGCTTTTACAGCCTGTCGGTCAGTCCACCGGATTGCCGATTCCGCCATCTGGCTGAGTTTATCGTCGGCCGGAAGCATCTGCAGACGGTTGAGCGACCCGAGCATATCGAGAATCATGTCTGTGGCCCATCGGGAGGGCTCCGGATAGCGGGGTGTCCAGCACCATGCGCCCTCGGAAGTGAAGCAGCGGCCAAGGCGGTCGATAGCGTCGGCGATAACGGCCGAAGTATTCTTATTGTCCAGGAGAAGTACAAGGCGCTGCATTCTCTGCGTCTGCGAGAGCGCCTGACCTACCCAGGGAGTATCGTTGAGAAGGATGGCCTTCAGCTGATCGTTTTTCTCAAGCTGGCTTACAAGTGCGGAATCGTTTGGATTGGTGCTCCAGCGGCGGAGTGCGCGGGCAATCTCCGGATAACGCTTCATCAGCCCGTCGGCCACAGCGGCCGAGAAGAGCGATGCGGCCGCTTCGATCGATGAGTGTATATCGTTGGTGCGCAGTCCGGGGAGGGCGCTGACCACCGTCCAGACCGGATTCTCGGTAAAATCGAGATAGGCACGCCCTTGGGGTCCGACACCGGCAATCGTCATGGAGAAATGCTCCTGGCCGGGAGCGAGATAGAACATCTGCGACTCCACTACATCCTGATCGGAGGGAAGCACGGGCACGAGCGTCTGCTCGCCGTCGGAATAGAGCCCGGAAACAGAGCGCACGCGGCATACAAGGCCATTGACTCCGACGGGAACTTCAAAGGGCAATGCGACTACGCCGCGCGACCCGCCCTCAATTACCGTGGAAACAGAGGTTTCGGTAAGCACCGTATTGTCGGCCGCATTGAGAATCTGAATCTCGGAGTCGGCTGTGAGAGTGGAGTCCGAGGCGTTCATTACCGACGCAAGGAGCACAACGCGGTCGGCCGTGCGCAGGAAGCGCGGAGCGTTGAGCGACACCATCAGCGGACGAGATGCCACTACCTCTGCGTCGGCAGTTGCCGAGAGGAGCGACGCGTTGTAGGCCAGAGCGCGGATTATCCACGTGGTATTGGCGTCGGGAACGGTATATTCCACTTTCAGCGAGCCGTCGGCGTCGGTGGCAAGCATCGGGCGGAAGAATGCAAGCGGTATCTCCGAAGGACGGTAGCTTACTTCGGGCGTCTTTTCCTCCGTCGCAGTGCCTGAACCTGTTTCAGTGGAGGCTCCGGCATCGGCCGAAATGGCCTCTTTATGCTCCTGAACCGACTCAAGTTCAACCGCGTCGGCTGTTTCTTCAACTGCGTCCATTTTATAAGCCATATTAGCCATCGGAACAGCCGCTCTTGCTCCGCGAATCATGAGGTTTTTAAACCGACGGCTCATAAATGAACAGCCATACAGATTGAACGAGGGCGACTGCATGTCGGCAGTCTCCAGATATGTATAAGCCTGAGTGGTACCTGAGGACTCGCGTCCGAACGAAAGCCCGTCGACGTTCATTCCACGGAAATAGGCTGAGGGTGCAGTGAAACCCAATGCGTTAGGGGCAAGCACATCAATGGCACGGTTCGACATATCGAGAATTACCGCACTGCACGGGTCGGCTCCGTCGACACCCTTCACACGCAGTGTGATTGTCTCATTGCCAAGAGGGAGCACTTTATTGCGGAAGGTCTCGAACGTAATCTGCAGTTTCTCCTTCGATTTACAAGGATATACCGTAAGCGATACGGAAGCTGATTCGCCGTTCCTGACCGAACGAAGATATATACGATAGGTTTTCTCGGAATCGGGCATGCGGAAGCTGAATGTCTGCTGACCTGCCACATTCCGGAGCCAACGTTTCTCTATAAGTCCGCCGTCGGAATCGCTTATGGCGGCCAGAACGTTGGCATTACCGCCTCCTATAGCAAAGCGGAAAGAGACATTTCCATCGGCATCGGCGGTAACGTTCTCAGTCGGAAGCCAAAGCAGTTCGGCTACAGGCGATTCCGACTCTGTAGATTTATAGACTACAAATGGAGAACTACATGCCATGTCGGCAACGGAGGAATCGTCGGGAGCGACCGTAATTACATAACGTCCCTGAGGAAGCGTTCCGATAACATCAGTCAGCGATCCGTCGGACACAACAGCACCGGCGGCGACCTCTTTACCCTCGCTTGCATCTTCATCTTCAAGACGATATACCTTATAATGCGAGGGCTTCCGGTCGGGGCGGCCGTTAAAGTCGAGCATTGTTACCTCGGCTTTCGATATTCCGACGGTGAACACCTCGGGAACAGAAATCTGAATCACATCGGGTTTCCCCATATTAAAGCCGGTAGAAGCCTGACGCGTCTCTCCGTCGGGAGAGCTGACAGTGACGTCGGCAAGGAAATATCCCGAAGGTGCGGGACTCGAAGCTATCGCATCGGCCGGAATTTCAAGACAGAACCGCCCGGTGGCGTCCGTCTTCCCTTTCGCCTCATAGAATACCGGCGACGTGGCACTCCAGAACCAGAATCCGGTGCGCACCTTCACGGTTGCAGAAACCTTGGAATCGCCTACAGGGAATCCGGCGAAGGTGGTGGCAGTGCCATAAACGCGTGCCGCGTCGGTTGGCGTGGCAGGGCGAATCACGGAGTCGATTGAAACAGTGAAAGTAGGCAGTTTATAGTCGCTGACCATTACTCCGCGCCATCCTATATGAGTGTCGCCGATACGTGCGCGGAGGCCGAAATTACCGGTCACACCCGTAGATGGGAGCTTGAATGAACCGGCCGCACGCCCCCAGGCATCGGTGGTCAGTGTCTGTGTGTCTGCTTTCTGCCCGTTGGCATCGTAAAGTTCGACGGTAAGACTTCTGTCGGATGCGAGTCGACCTTTGCCATTACCTTTTTTCATAGTGAGTATAGCTGAGAAATCGACCATATCACCGGGGCGATAAAGAGCGAGAGCTGTCTGGAATTCAGCCTGATATGTTGTGGATGTATCGCGCATTCCGAAAGGATAGACGCTGAACCTGGTGCCGAACCGGTCGCCGCCTTTTGAGGCGCCAATATTGCCGTGGAGGTCGGAGGCAAACGAGAGGAAACCATCAGCGTCGGTCATGCCTTTCATGACTGTCGGCGCGGAATTGCGTCGCCAGGGATAGAGTGTTAGCGTCGCCCCCTCGAGAGAAGCACCCGAAAGGAAATCGACCACGGTAGCAGTGCAGCCATCCGTATGTCCGAATGCTCCGGCGGCGATATCCGAGCAGACAACGGTAGCGTAAGTGCGTCCCCGAGGCGATTCCATCCCCTTGAATTCGGGCACAATAATATATCGGCCGAATTCCGGAAGCGTAATCTCCGCAGTCTGAGTCGAGGCGAAAGGTATATTGCCCTCGGCTTCAACCGTATATGTCGTCACTGGATTTCCTGCGGGAATGCGTTGCCATTGGTCGGCAGAAGCAGTATCAGGAAGCCGGTAGAGCTCGATAGTGGCGGAATTTACGTTGCGCATCCTGACGCTTACCTTTGTCGGATGCCCTTTAGCCATCTGGGAGGGGTAATCCACTTCGACATTTCCCCGCGAAAGGTCGACGATACGGTTTTTAACCGCATTGATATTGAAATATTCGGGTGCAGACGCAAGAAAGGAGGTGAAAATGTCGTAGAGCTCCTTGCGGGAGTCGTTTCCGGCTACGTCGGCGGCTGGGAAGAGCAGTTCGATTGCATAATCTGACTGCGAACAACTGCGGAACGCCGTCATCCAGGCATCGTAATCGAGTGTGTCGGGCTGGTGCAGGAAAGCGGGCAACATACTATTCTGACTATCTGCGCGAAACACATGCGGCAGAATGAACGAAAGCATCTCGCGGCGCTCATGGATTCCCGGGGCGGCAAGTTCGCGTCCCCGAATCATACTGCGGTATAAACCGAGAATACGTCCGGTGGGATTGAACTCCGAAACGGGATAAAGCGATTGGTCGAGCGGATCGGATGCCAGCGACGCAGATAGCGTACGGCCATAATCTACAAACGGCTGAAGGCAGTCGATGGCCCGCGTAGCCACGAAATCGTAAAGTGTGGGATAGAACGTGGTAGAAGCGCGATCGTAGTCGATGCAGACCGCATATTCGCCGATAGGGGTGGAAATGAGCGCATCGCGGTCGGCAACAGCTTCAGCGATAAGTTGCGAGATACGGTCGAGAAATATCTGTCGGTTCCAGAGCGTGTAGTCTTCAGACTGATAATCAGTTTCGGCTACCGCGCGCTGGCGATAGCGATAACTGTCGGCCTGATATATTTCTGTGTATATACGGGCCTCAAGCAGCCGAAGCATGGCGCGCGCATCGACGGGGATTCCCGGCTTTTCCGCCGTAGTGCGCACAATAGCGAGCACTTCCGGCAGAGAGTCGGAGGAGACGGCTCCCTTTGCCAGCCCCATGCGTATCAATGAATTGACAATCATGGGGCCATCGGATGTTTCGACGGCATGTTTCAAATCCTTCTTAGCCGATGCCTCAACTTTAAGCGGAAACGCAAAATCCGGCGCAGTCCCCCTACGGGCAGCCTGCATTGAATGGGAAAACAATGCGGCGATAAGAACCGCAAGAACCAGACGGATAGCTGACATACCGAATTTCATATGCTGCATATATTATATTAGATGTATATGTCCGGAAGAACCCCTTAGCAAAACGGCAAGGAGTGGAACCGAGTCCTTCCTTGCCGTTTCGGATTCTCAAACATAAGGTGTTCGAAGCCGGAATTTAAATTACTAATGTTCTATTATTCTATAGGATAACGAGTCTGGGGCGAAGCTGCTGCTACGATGCTCACCTCCAATGCGAAAATCATTTGCCGTCGACACGCGAACGGCGAAGCCGGTTGTGCTGGCGCATCATCTCACGGGAGAACTTCCGCTCTACGCCCTTGAGTTTAAACAGCTGTTTGCGTGTAAGTATATCCTTGAATTTAAGCATATACGCTTTTTCCACTTCCGCCTGCTGCACCTTGGCGTCGAACATTGCCTCGGTAGCCTTCTCGTATTCGAGATCGGTTACATCAGATGCGTCGGTGAGCCTCTGCTCCATAGCGCGGGCCTCCCGGTCAATCCGGTCGGTCTGGTCGGTCATCTCGTCGTAAAGTTGAAAGAATCTGGTCTGTTGCTGGGCATTGAGGTCAAGTTCTTTCGTGAAATATGTACGTTTGTACTGATTGATCTGATCCATCCATTGCTCGCGGGCCTGCTTCTGGGCCATTGCGCACTGAACGGCCATGGAGGCCATAGCGGCAAAAATGAGCAATATACGGCGGAGTTTCATAGTCGGTTATGTTGTTTGTTGGGTTGGCTTAAAGTGAGGGGACAGACTGCCTGGACTACTCGCCGGAAAGCTCTTCCTCGAGGAAAAGCGAATCTACCGGAGTCATGTCGTCGACGGAGATACTGTCGGAATACATCTGATCGAGAAGCTCGCGCTGGCTGACGTCGTCGATTATGTAGTCGTAAACAAAATTTTCATCGCTGAGAGCATCCGTAAGTATATGGTTGCGGTCGATTGAAAGATCCACGCCTCCGGATGTCATCATGGTAAACATCTTGAGCATACACCATATTCCGGCAAACATGGCGGCCATATATACATACGCGCGCACTCGTTGCCAAGTAGTTTTCGTCGGCTCAAGGCGCCGCGCCTCCTCGGCTTCGGGCCGATACGGCAGCTTCTGCTCCATGTCGGCAACGAAACGCTCGAAAAAGCCGTCGGGCACTGTCATGCCGTCCTTATGGTCCAAGCGGGTGAATATGTCGGATTTCTTTTCGTTCATTTCTTTCTGGAAGCGGTTTTCATTTACTATGACTACGGGCGCCGTAGAAGGTTTAAGACTGTGGAAATATTTTTCACTATTTATTCGGTCCTATGTTTCCCGGTCTTTGAAATACGATTCTATCTTTTTGACCGCCAAATGATAGGAGGCCTTGAGCGCGCCGACCGAAGTACCGAGTATCTCGCTCATCCTCTCATATTTCATTTCGTCGAAATATTTCATGTTGAATACCATCCGCTGCTTTTCAGGGAGCGTGGCAATAGCTTTGCGGAGCTCTTTGGCAAGTTCCTCACCATCTACCCATTGGTCGGCCTCGATAAGGTTGGCAAGATGGGATTCCTCATCGTCGATGCTGATATTGAGCCGCTTGCGTTCTTTGGCAAGGAAAGTAATGCTTTCGTTAATGGCGATTTTATAGAGCCATGTGGAAAGTTTGGCATCCCCACGAAAATTTTCAATCGACTGCCATGCCTTCATAAAGGTATTCTGAAGAATGTCGGCTGCATCGTCGTGGTTTTCCACCATTCTACGAATCTGCCAGTAAAGCGGTTCGGAATATGTGCGCATCACCTCGTTGAAGGCCGCACGGCAGGAGTCGGGCGTCCGCAGGCGCTCAATTAATGCCGGATCTTCGTGTGGTATCTCTTTTCCCATGTGAGGCGATGCTTTGATGTTGAAGGAATCGTTTCAGCAAATTTACGCAAAACATCGGAATTAATCAAATCGCACACCCCTTCCGCGCCAAGCGGCTATCGAGCTGAAGCAAGCAGCCCGTTCACATCCCTATACATCAAGGCATTAGGAATTGAGTGTAATTTTAACACTCAACCATGCTAAAAAACATACTGAAATTTTTGCACATAAATCAAAAGGGTGCTAACTTTACACCCAAAACAAATATACAGCCTCGTCCGGACCTACCGGAGTGAAGCTCGCGCTCCGTCGGCCGGGCGCTACAACTATCTTATTCACGACACATTAGCTTGTAAACCAACCATGAAAAATCTGTCGATGCTGCCGTTGGCAGCTTTCCTGACAATCGCAGCAGCCTCGTGCGGCTCCAAAAGCCAGGACACGGAACTCACCGCCTCCGGACTCAATCCGGAAAACTTCAAAGCCGTTGTCAACGGCGATTCCACCGACCTCTACATTCTCAAAAATGCCGCCGGCATGGAAGCCTGCATCACCAACTACGGCGGTCGCGTAGTCTCACTCGCCGTTCCCGACCGCGAAGGGACGCTTCGCGACGTTGTGCTCGGATTCGACAGCGTTCAGGCTTACTTCCCCGAAAACAACCTCAGCGACTTCGGCGCAGCAATCGGCCGTTACGCCAACCGCATCAAGAACGGCCAGATAGTTATTGACGCCGACACATTCCAGCTTCCCCAAAACAACTTCGGCCACTGCCTGCACGGCGGGACCGACATGGGTACGCTCGGATGGCAATACCGGGTCTACAAGGCTTCACAGCCCAACGACTCCACGCTCGTGCTCACCATCAAGGACGCTGACGGCAACAACGGCTTCCCCGGCGAGGTCGATGCCACCGTGACATACACGCTCACGGCCGACAACGCCCTCGACATCGCCTACTCGGCAACCACCTCGAAACCGACCGTAATCAATCTGACCAACCACTCCTATTTCAACCTCGGCGGTAACCCCTCGGCCGACGTCCTCTCCGACGTTATGACCGTCAACGCCGACGCCTTCACACCTGTTGACTCCACATTCATGACAACCGGCGAAATCGCGACAGTCGAGGGCACTCCATTCGACTTCCGTACCGCCAAGCCAATCGGCCAGGACATCGCCGCCGACAACGAGCAGATCCACAACGCCAACGGCTACGACCACAACTGGGTGCTCAACACCGCAGGCGACGACTCGCAGGTGGCCGTATCGCTCGTCTCTCCGGCATCTGGCATCAAACTTGAGGTGCTCACCGACGAACCCGGCATCCAGATTTACACCGGCAACTTCCTCGACGGCACCGTAACAGGCAAAAACGCAACCGTCTACAATCAGCGCACCGGTATCTGTCTGGAAACCCAGCATTACCCCGACAGCCCCAACAAGCCCCAGTGGCCTTCGGTTGTTCTCCGTCCGGGCGAGACCTATACCTCCCACTGCGTCTACCGTTTTTCGGTCGACAAATAACCCCGGGCATACAAAGCTCCGCATCTATACTACAGACAACCTATCTTATCACACCCCCCTTTAACCTAAAACTAACCCATGCAATTACTCGACTGGATTGTAATCGCCCTATTCTTTGTTGCCCTGGTCGGCATCATATGGTGGGTGGTTCGTCAAAAGCAGAACAACGCCGCCGACTATTTCCTAGGCGGTAAGGACGCCACATGGATTGCCATCGGCGCATCCATCTTCGCATCGAACATCGGCTCGGAGCACCTAATCGGCCTGGCCGGCTCCGGCGCGGCTTCGGGCATGGCAATGGCACACTGGGAAATCCAAGGCTGGATGATTCTCATTCTCGGCTGGGTGTTCGTCCCCTTCTACTCACGCTCGATGGTCTACACGATGCCTGAATTCCTCGAACGCCGCTACAACTCGGCTTCGCGCACCATTCTGTCGCTTATTTCGCTGATTAGCTATGTGCTCACAAAAGTTGCCGTTACGGTTTATGCCGGCGGCCTCGTATTCCAGCAGGTGTTCGGCATCGACACCATCTGGGGAATCGACTTCTTCTGGATCGCTGCCATCGGCCTGGTGCTCATCACCGCTCTCTATACCATATTCGGCGGCATGAAATCAGTACTTTACACATCTGTACTCCAAACCCCCATCCTTCTGCTGGGCTCGCTCATCATCCTGGTGCTCGGCCTTAAGGAACTTGGCGGATGGGACCAGATGATGTCCATCTGCTCGCAGGTGAAAGTTAACGAATACGGCGACACAATGACCAACCTTATCCGCGACAACCGCGACGCGCAGTTCCCCTGGCTCGGCGCCCTTATCGGCTCGGCCGTAATCGGCTTCTGGTACTGGTGTACCGACCAGTTTATCGTACAGCGTGTGCTTTCTGGCAAAAACGAACGTGAGTCGCGCCGCGGCACCATATTCGGCGCCTACCTGAAGCTACTCCCCGTATTCCTCTTCCTCATCCCCGGCATGATTGCCTTCGCCCTCCACCAGCAGAGCGGCAGCTTCCTGCCCCTTCTGGCAAACGGCAACCTCAACACCGACGCCGCATTCCCCACACTTGTGGCAAAACTGCTCCCCGCCGGTGTGAAAGGCCTCATCGTCTGCGGTATCCTGGCCGCCCTGATGAGTTCGCTCGCATCGCTCTTCAACTCGTCGGCAGCTCTCTTCACCATCGACTTCTACCAGCGTTACCGTCCCAACACAGATCCCAAGAAACTGGTTCGCATCGGTCAGGCGGCCACCGTCGTAATCGTGGCACTCGGTATCCTCTGGATTCCCATCATGCGCTCAATCGGCGACGTGCTTTACCTCTATCTCCAGGATGTGCAGTCGGTGCTTGCTCCGGGTATCGCCGCAGCCTTCCTGATGGGTATTTGCTGGAAACGCACTTCGGCCCAGGGCGGTATGTGGGCCCTTATTTCCGGCCTCGTAATCGGCCTGTGCCGTCTTGGCGCCAAAATCTACTACAGCAACGCAGGCGTGGTGCCCGGCGGAGACACATCCAACTGGTTCCAGTATCTGTTCTACGACTGCAACTGGCTCTTCTTCTGCGGCTGGATGCTCGTGTTCTGCCTCGTGGTAGCCATCGTGGTATCGCTCTTCACCCAGAAACCCGACGAAGCCAAAATCCAGGGTCTGGTATTCGGCACCTCCACAGCCGAGCAGCGTGCCGCAACCCGCGCCAGCTGGAATCACTGGGATATCATCCACACAGTGATTATCCTCGGCATAACAGTGGCCTTCTATATCTATTTCTGGTAAAAAAACGAACGCAAGCCGCCGGCGGAGTCTATCGCCGGCAGCTTGCATACATAATATAGATAAGGAGTCAAAATTACACAACGCAATCTACAGTAATATGACGCAGTGCTATTCGCAATACGACCGACATTATGTAGCAGTCGATTGCATTATTTTCGGAATAACCAACGGACGCCTTTCGCTGCTGCTTACAAAGCGTAAATTCGAGCCCGAAATGGGCAAGTGGTCGCTTATGGGAGGTTTCGTCGGACACGACGAAAGCATCGACGACGCCGCGCAGCGCGTGCTCACCGAACTGACCGGACTTTCCAACGTCTACATGGAGCAAGTGGGTGCTTTCGGCGAAGTAGAGCGAGACCCGGGCGAACGAGTTGTATCGATAGCCTACAGCGCACTGATAAATATCACTGAAGATGTCCTTGCCTCGACTCAATACCACAGCGGATGCTGGGTGCCGGTCAACGAGCTTCCTCCGCTCGGCTTCGACCACCCGAAGATGATAGCCAAAGCGCGCCGTATGATGAAGCTTAACTTCACCACAGCGCCGGTGGCCTTCAATCTGCTTCCGGAATATTTCACCCTCTCTCAGCTGCAGGGTCTCTACGAGACAGTTCTCGACGAGGAAATCGACAAACGAAATTTCCGCAAACGTGTCAGCGAGCTGCCCTGTATCGTACCGACCGAGAAAATCGACAAGACCTGCTCCCGACGCGGAGCACGTCTGCACCGCTACGATGCCGAAGCCTACAGCGATAATCCCAAGTTCAAAATCTGACGGTACCTGAACCGTCAGCCATCAATCATAAACACATCAACTCTCATCCTGCCTATCTGCATATGTTAGAAGAACTCAAGCAAAAAGTATATGAGGCCAACATGGATCTCGTGCGCCATGGTCTCGTGATATTCACCTGGGGCAACGTCAGCGGCATCGACCGCGAGCGCGGCCTTGTGGTAATAAAACCCTCGGGGGTAGACTACGATACGATGGCTCCCGACGACATGGTGGTAGTTGACCTCCACACCGGCGAGGTAGTGGAAGGCTCGCTGCGCCCCTCGTCCGACACGCCCACCCACCTCGTGCTCTACCGCGCATGGCCCGAAATCGGGGGCGTGGTTCACACCCACTCCACCTACGCCACCGCATGGGCTCAGGCCGGCATCGACCTGCCCAACATCGGCACCACCCACGCCGACTACTTCCACAACGCAATCCCCTGCACGGCCGACATGACCGAAGCCGAGGTTAAAGGCCAGTATGAGCTCGAGACGGGCAACGTGATTGTAAACCGCTTCCGTCTCGGCGCAATCAATCCGGTTCACACCCCCGGCGTGCTCGTCAAGAACCACGGCCCCTTCTCCTGGGGCAAAGATCCGCACGAAGCCGTTCACAACGCCGTGGTTATGGAGCAGGTTGCAAAAATGGCATTCGTGGCCTACAGCGTCAACCCACGCCTTACGATGAATCCGCTTCTGGTCGAGAAGCACTTCTCGCGCAAGCATGGTCCAAACGCCTACTACGGCCAGAAGAAATAATCTCCCTCCATCTCTCGAAAATCACTAAAATTCAAACGAAAATAAAACATACCTATCATGAACGCATACGAAAACATGGAAATCTGGTGGATCACCGGTGCCCAACTCCTTTACGGCGGCGACGCCGTGGTTCAAGTCGACTCCCACTCCAAGCAGATGGTCGACGGTCTCAACAACTCCGGCAATCTCCCTGTAAAAGTAGTATATAAAGGCACCGCCAACTCTTCGCGCGAAGTGCTCGACCTGATGAAGGCTGCCAATAACTCCGACAAATGCGTCGGCGTAATCACATGGATGCACACCTTCTCTCCCGCCAAGATGTGGATTCACGGCCTGCAGCAGCTCCACAAGCCCATCCTCCACTTCCATACCCAGTTCAACGCCGAAATTCCCTGGGACGAAATCGATATGGACTTCATGAACCTCAACCAGAGCGCCCACGGCGACCGTGAGTTCGGCCACATCATGAGCCGCATGCGTCTGCGCCGCAAGGTGGTAGTAGGCCACTGGACAGACACCGACACCCAGAAGAAAATCGCCGTATGGGAGCGCGTCTGCGCAGCCTGGGCTGATTCGCAGGACATGCTTATCCTCCGCTTCGGCGACCAGATGAACAACGTAGCCGTTACCGACGGCGATAAAGTGGAAGCAGAGCAGCGCCTGGGCTACCACGTTGACTACTGCCCCGTGAGCGAGCTCATGGAGTACTTCAAAAAGGTTGCCGATGCCGATGTCGACGCCCTCGTAGCCGAATACTTCCGCCTCTATGCCCACGACGCAAAACTTGAGGACAAGGCTACCGAAGAATACCGCAAGGTATGGAACGCTGCTAAAGCCGAACTCGCCATCCGCGCCATCCTCAAGGCCTACGGCGCCAAAGGCTTCACCACCAACTTCTGCGACCTCGGTACCGACAATATCGACGACCCCAAATTCGTAGGTTTCGACCAGATTCCCGGCCTCGCTTCGCAGCGCCTCATGGCCGAAGGCTATGGCTTCGGCGCCGAAGGCGACTGGAAGTCGGCTGCCCTCTACCGCACCGTATGGTTCATGAGCCAGGGTCTGCCCAAAGGCTGCTCCTTCCTTGAGGACTACACCCTCAACTTCAACGGCAAGGATAGCTCCATCCTCCAGGCCCACATGCTTGAGGTCTGCCCGCTCATCGCAGCCGAGCGTCCGCGCCTCGAAGTTCACTTCCTCGGAATCGGTATCCGCAAGAGCCTCACGGCACGCCTCGTGTTCACAGCCAAGCCCGACAACGGCGTTACAGCCACTATTGTAGACCTCGGCAACCGCTTCCGCCTCATCGTCAACGACGTGAAGTGCATCGAGCCCAAACCGATGCCCAAACTCCCTGTGGCATCGGCACTCTGGATTCCCCAGCCCGATTTCGCCACCGGCGCCGGCGCCTGGATTCTCGCCGGAGGGACACACCACTCCTGCTTCAGCTACGATCTCACAGAGGAATATTGGGAGGACTACGCCGAAATCGCCGGTATCGAGATGCTCCACATCAACGCCAACACCACCATCGCCGACTTCAAGAACACGATGCGCTGGAACGAGGTGTATTACATGCTCAACAAGGCCCTCAACTAATTCCTGCCTAACGCTATGGACGCAAAACAGACCATAACCGAAGGGCATGCCATCCTCGGCATCGAGTTCGGCTCGACCCGAATCAAGGCCGTGCTGATTGATGCCGACAACAAGCCCATCGCCCAGGGAAGCCACGAGTGGGAAAACCAGCTCGTCGACGGACTCTGGACCTACAGCATCGAAGCTATATGGTACGGCCTGCAGGACTGCTACGCCAACCTCCGCGCCAACGTGCGCGAACTCTACGACGTAGAAATCGAGCAGCTTGCCGCCATCGGTGTGAGTGCCATGATGCACGGATATATGCCATTCAATGCCAAAGGCGAAATTCTCGTGCCGTTCCGCACCTGGCGCAACACCACCACCGGCAAAGCGGCCGCAGAACTCAGCGACCTGTTCGTCTACAATATCCCCCTGCGCTGGAGCATCAGCCATCTCTATCAGGCTATCCTCAACGGCGAGAAGCATGTGGGCGAAATCGACTTCCTTACCACGCTTGCCGGCTACATCCACTGGCAGCTCACCGGCGAGAAAGTGCTCGGCGTAGGCGACGCCTCGGGTATGATTCCCGTAGACCCGGCCACGAAGCAGTACGACGCCACTATGGTAGCCAAGTTCGACGAACTCGTCGCCCCGCGCGGCTTCGCCTGGAAGCTTGAGGATATCCTCCCGAAAGTACTCCTGGCCGGTCAGAATGCCGGATGCCTCACCGAAGAGGGCGCACGTCGTCTCGACGTAAGCGGCCATCTCCGCGCCGGTGCCCCGCTCTGCCCGCCCGAGGGCGACGCCGGAACTGGCATGGTAGCAACCAACGCAGTGCTGCAGCGCACAGGCAACGTATCCGCAGGCACCTCCTCGTTCTCCATGATTGTGCTCGAAAAGCCGCTGTCGAAGCCCTATGAGGTAATCGATATGGTTACCACTCCCGACGGCTCGCTCGTGGCCATGGTTCACTGCAATAACTGCACCTCCGACCTCAACGCGTGGGTCAACCTTTTCCGCGAGTTCCAGGAGCTGCTCGGCCTACCCGTCGATATGGGCAAAGTGTTCGGCACGCTCTATAACAACGCTCTCAAAGGCGATCCCGACTGCGGCGGTCTGCTGAGCTACAACTACATCTCGGGCGAACCCGTCACCGGCCTTGCCGAAGGACGTCCGCTCTTCGTACGCTCGGCAGGCGACAAGTTCAACCTCGCCAACTTCATGCGCGCCAATCTCTATGCGGCCGTAGGAGTACTGAAAATCGGCAACGATATCCTATTCAAGGAGGAAAAGGTCGAAGTCGACCGCATCACCGGTCACGGGGGACTTTTCAAGACTCCCGGCGTAGGCCAGCGTATCCTCGCTGCCGCCCTCAACTCCCCCATCTCCGTAATGGAGACTGCCGGCGAAGGCGGCGCATGGGGCATCGCCCTGCTCGGCTCCTACCTGATTAACAACGCCAAGGGTCATAGCCTCGCAGCATTCCTCAACGAAAGCGTATTCCAAGGCAACGAAGGTGTGGAAATCGCTCCCGACTCCGCAGATGTAGCAGGATTCGACGAATATATCAAATCCTACACCCGCGGTCTCGCCATCGAGCACGCCGCCGTCGAAGCCAAATCCTGACTCCAAACCCTTATCAACAAATTGTCAAGGCGATGCCCCGAATTATCCCGGGTGCAGCGCCTTGGCTTTTTACATTCGGCCATCGCGACTCCGCTATCGAGGTAAAACATCTGAATTATTTAGGTATTTCCACTTATATAGTCGTAGTAATTAATAGTCTACCTATTATCATTATGTTCACTCGAATTCTAATATCCGCCTTCGCCATAATACTTTCAATTTGCGAGCTGTCCGGGAATCAGCCCATACAAAGTCAAAATTTTGCCGATAAACTCTTCGACTGCGCAATCGGAGAGCAGGGGAAACGGGCATTGCTACGGTTGCCGAAGGGAAATAGTGAGGTAAAAGCGATCCTTTACTGCCATCAGAACATGACGGAGGAAGTGCTGTTCCGGTCCAAGCCTTTTACCGACTGTATGGACACCCTCGGGGTGGCAATGGCGTTCGTGCAGCAGGGCTCGCAGAATTGGGACACCGCCTCAGGCTGCCAGGAGCGCTTCGACAGCATCATATCCGGTTTCGCCTCCGCTACAGGGCATCAGGAAATCAACACCGCCCCCATAATACCATTCGGACATTCGGCTCAGGCCACTTTTCCATGGAATTTCGCAGCCTGGAACCCGCAGCGCACACTCTGTATCATATCATACCACGGCGACTCCCCGCGCACGAATCTATGCGGCTACGGACGCGCGAATATCGAGTGGGGACGGACGCGCAACATCGACTCAATTCCCGGCCTGATGATTGAGGGAGAATATGAATGGTGGGAGGCACGCGTGCGTCCGGCGCTGGCATTCCGCATGATGTATCCCGAAAGCCGTATCTCCTTCCTATGTGATGCAGGGCGCGGCCATTTCGATCTCGGCGAGGATACACAGCTCTACATTGCGCGCTTCATCGAGAAATCTCTCGCCAATCCGCGCCCTGCAGGAGGCGAGCTCTATTCGCGCTGGCATGCCGACGGAAGCGAGTCTATCGATCCGCACGACTGCTTCTGGTATCACGACAACGAAATGGTAGTATGGACGCGCCGACGCTATAGCGCCGCGCATGGTGATATACCACGATATGTTTCAGCTAAAATCAACGGGCAGACAATCGATTACGATTCTACTCGCCATGTCAGGATGTCGTTCCCGCTTTGTAAAGTTCTCCCCTCCTCTGCCGAAAGGATTCCCGATGGCTTTGAATTCACCGTAGAGCCGTTTTTCTCAAATGCCGACCGCATTTCTCCGGTAGCCGGTTCAGATACATCCGACATCAAGGTGGTGCTCATCTCCGGTCCGGCAATCCAGACCGGCCCATACACTTTCCGCTACGACCCCGATTATTTCGGTCACGACGCCAAGCGTCTATGGAGCGGAATTACCCTGACACTCGAAGCACCGGGCGATTCAACCTATATGCCTGCCATCCAGGAGCTCAACATATCTCTCCCCCACTGATACTCCGATGTGTTTACATATATTGTAGCCCCCCCTAGTTAAAATAAGTTAAATAACCAGTTGAAATTTGGTTTAAATTATAAACCAAATTACATTAGCAATCGAATCAAAGGCGGTAATCGCGAGTGCCGCCTTTTTCCAGAAATACATGATTTATTTTATAAACCGATTTGCTATTTTTAAATTCTTTTACTGAAATGGAAGACAGAAAACTCACCGAGCAAGAAAGTCTCGATCTTATCGCAAATATGATTTCGCGCACCAAAAGCCGCTACTTCGGCAACGGAAGCATCCTTCTCGTATGGGGATACACCACGATTGCCGTCACACTGGCGGTCTGGACTATGCTGTATCTCACCCACAATCCCGCGTGGAACTGGTTGTGGTTCCTCATCTGGATAATCGGAGGCATATTCACACCGATTATCGACCGCAAGGAGCGCCGTGAACGAGGCGTCAAGACCGTAACCGACAGAATGATATCCCGCCTCTGGAGCATCGTCGGATTCTCCGCCATTCTCGCAACGGCATTCTGCCTCGGCTTTACCCTGATGGCAGGCATCGACTGCTGGAGCATGATGTTTATTTTCGCACTGATAATTGTATCTGTTACCGAAATAGCCCAAGGCATATTCGTGAGTGAGTCGTCGCTCATTTGGGGCGGAGGCATCGGCCTGACGGCAGGGATCTTCACTGCATGCTGCATCGCCGGGCACGTACCCCTCGAGGTAGAATGGTACATGCCGCTATTCGGCCTCTCTTTTGGGGCTATGATGCTTCTTCCGGGATATACAATCAACTATAAAGCACGAAAGAATGAAAGAGCTTGATCCGCTGCTCCACTCCCAGCTGCGGTTAGCCGTAATGTCGATTCTCATGAATGTCGAAGAAGCCGACTTCGTATACCTTCGGCATACAACCGAATCGACCGCCGGCAACCTCAGCGTACAGCTCGACAAACTTGCCGACGCCGGATACATCGACATTGAAAAAGGCTTCGCCGGCAAGAAGACGCGCACAGTATGCCGCGTCACCCCCATCGGCCGCCACGCCTTCGAAACCTACGTCGACGCCCTCAAATCCTACCTCCACCTCCCCTGAACACCCTAACTACACCCGGAGAAATCTCTCATCAAATCATTAAGGAAGAGCGGCCGCATCGGCCGCCCTTCCCCTTTATTTCTCAACCAACATACTACATTAAAATGGCTAAGGTAATTTTTTTATAAAAATCTCACCTTATAACCTTTTGATTTCCAGATATATCCAGCGTTAATAAGAGTTAAGCGGATTTTTGGGGCTCGCAACCGCTCAAATCGGTTATAACTTTGCATCGCAATCATTTCCCGCCCCTTTGAAAATCCTATAATTCTCCATTAAAAGCCAAGGCCTCCATCCGGATGGCAGGCGGCTTTTTAGAGTGGTGCAGATTTTAGGAGCGGCGGGGCGAAGGCGAAGGGAGTTGACTAAGGTCAATGACCGAGCCTGAGTTTCCCCGTCGCGACGCCAAAGATGCGCCGCTATAAAATGTCGCCGTTTGCGAGGTAGGGTTCGCCGCGCCAGGTTAAATCAAACGCCCTCGCCCTGCTATGGAAGCATGTTCAGGATCCATGCTCCGTAGCGGGGTGTTGTGTTTTACGCCGCGATACCGGCAACTCATTCAGACCACGCTTTCCGAAGACATCGCAATCCACATAGCGAGGCGATGATTGGAAATCCGGTGAGACAGGATCGCGTCGGTTATCATAAAGTTTGTATTCTGACCCCGTTAGCGATATCAGCATATAAATCATATCGGCGGTAGAGAATGGCCGGTCAACAGCTGCTGCGATTCTACTGATTAAGTCAGGATTAGCTTTACGGTATGCATCGTTAGCATATATTACAAACGGTACACGGACGTATCTTTCATCACGTCCGTCGTAATCACGGTCGTCATACACGACTGCCCGTGATCAGAGAGATAAACAAACAGACAAGGAGACTTGCTCACAGCCAATGATTTCCTGACAACATCTATTATGCTGTCGGTATAAGCAATTGAACTATCGTAACAAGCAATCGTTCGCGCCTTCTTCGAATCCATCCATTTCCGATTATTTACAAGGGGCCATACATCTTCGTCGTTGAATGCCTGCCGATTATCCGGATAACGCATTTTATACATAGTGTGAGAACCCAGTAGGTGCAGAAATATGAGTTTATAAGGTGCTTCATGCCGAATCGCTTCAAAATAGTATGGCAAAAGCGCTTCGTCATATCTACGGGTAGGTAAGTCATCACTACAAAGAAGACCTACATATTTCACCTTGTCGGCCGACTGTGCCAGGATTGCCGACAGATTCGACAAATTTCCAGTCTTCTCCTGATTCGAAATCCACTCCGTATGATATCCGAATCGCTTGAACAGCGTAAACACTGAAGGATACTCATACCATGGCCTCTCCTCCTCTGCGTTTTGCCATCCCGACGGCATGAAAGAAAGAAGCCTCGGCATATTATAGGACGTGGTGAAAGAAGATGCCACTGCATCGTTGAAAACAAACAGGGAATCGGCTATGGCATCCATTCTCGGAGTCGTCTTTAAAGGATAGCCATACAGCGAAAGATGATCGCGCGATGCGGATTCTCCAATTATTACAACAACATTAGCTGCACGATGGTCTGAACGTGCTGAATCGGCATATGGAAGCGGACGGATGTTGGCCATATATGAGCGCGACTTTGCCACGTCCTGCACAACGCCTTTGGCAGATGACCAGATAGTAAATGCCAGACTGTTGCGAAACATGCTCCTGTAGTCAGTAGCGACATATATAATGCCAACAAGCGACAGGACTCCGGCTATCACACGGTAGTATTTCTTCTTCAGGTTCAGGGCGCAATCAAGGGCTATAAGAAAGCCCGAGATAGAAAGCAATACGTTTCTGCTGAAGGCATTGAAGATTCCGGGTCCAATCATTGGAAGGAATTCAATTATCTCCCGGCGATTAGTTTCATAAATTATTGTCAATGCAGTCCGTGAAATCCCGAATCCAAAGGCAAGCCATCCGATACAATGCAATAATGTAAGAAATATATAAATGCCCCCAAGCGAAAGGACAACGATAAACATCCACTTTCGGCTAACCGACAGTTCCAAAATAAGAGTGAAAACGGTCGCCTTAATCGCCGCTATTCCGATGGCACCAAATATCGGCCAGCAATCGGACTGCAGCAAAAGATCGCATTCAGTGATATTGGCTACCGCCATCAACGATACCGCCATCATAACGAGCCATACAATCTGAGAATATCGTTTTGCCCATTGCATTTTCATACTACAAAATTAAACACAATCCACGATATTTCCCAACCGACGGTCTATTCTGATGATGCGGGGGCGGCGGGGAGGGTGCGGGAGGCGTTGGCGCGCTTACGCTCGGTGCGCAGCTCGTCCCAGCGCCGGTTGATGTTCTTGTGGAATTTGTAGCGGGTGACGCCCGTAAGCGTTTTCAGCAACGAGAGGGCGCGGCGCCCGATTCGGAAGTTCTTCGGCTCGCGGTGGCCACCGAGGAGCTTCCGGTCGGGTGCAAACCCGAGCCTGATTTCGTCGGAGTCCTGATTTATCACCCGATCCACCAGACTGCGTATCTCAGATTCAAGCGGCGGCGCGTCGAGCGGCTCATAAATGTTACTGCCAATATCAAGCTTTCCGCTTTCCCACTTCTTCGCCTCCGTTACGGGGATATATTCGCGGTCGACAATATAGACTTCGGCCCGCGTACTCACAAAGCAAGGCTCGTTTACCCGGTTGAAGAAGAACATATCATGCCCGCGGCCGTTGGAATCTATCTGAAATTCATATGCGGCAAGATTGCGCGGGCGGAGCGAATCGCCGGGCACTACTTCATAAGTATAGCTCGCCTTGAACTTTTCGAAATCAAGACGCTGGCGGAAAAAGCCCGAAAGATTCGGCACCCATTTCCTGCTCGTAGTATCGGCGAGAACATCGACCTCGACCTTCGTACGGGCTTCGCCGAGTGTCCATATTTCAGTAGGACTATACTTGCCGAATATCGTGTCGCAGCCCACGGTATCGGTCCTCAGCCCCAACGGCCATGCGCTCGCTGGCGGAATGCCCATCCAGTCCGACCATGTAAAATGGTTGTTGAATCGGTCGCTTACGCTGTCGAGCCCCTCGCCATCAGTAAAGCGGTAGTACGACCGCGAAGTGAGCAGCCGCGGCGACGTCCAGCCGCGGAACTTCATCTTCCGGTCAGGAACAATCATGAAATCAACCATTTTCTCCCGAAAGAGCGTGACGGTATCAGAATAGGTGGAAAGCGTGGAATATTCCCTGACATAGGCAAGCATATGGAGAACCTTGCGCGCCCGCGTCTCCACAAGAACTTCGGGAAGTTCCGGAATACTTTCGTTCAGGAAAACCGTATCGGTTGGCGCTGACTCCAGGATTTTATCCTCGAAGCCGATGTAGCTCACCAGAACCGGATAATCGCCTTCAGGAATAAAGGGCAGGCATCCCCGACTGTCGGTTTTTCCGAAAGCGAGGCCGGAACTGTCGAATACCGACGCACTCGGCAACGGCACGCGCGTAGCCGAGTCGGCGACTATGATACCCTTCCGGTCAACCCCTCCGGCAAATAACCAACATATGGCGAAAGCGGCCATACACAAATAGCGAAACATATCAGTCGATTTGCCGCAAATATATAACCGCAAGTCCGTCCGCCAGCTATTTCAACCCTTATATAATCTTAAATGCATCAACTTTTAACGGCGCTTAAGCTATTGAACGACTGATTAACAGTCCGTGAGGGGAGTCCAAACGTCCGTGTGACGACTATAGCGTCACGCCGGATTTGAAGATGGCAATCTCCTTGGCGCCGGCAAGTTCGTGTTTCAGACGCGAGCCATTGGCGGTCTCCACTATTTTGGCCATCAGGCTGTCGGCAACACCTTCCATATCGCCATTTTCAAGAAGGATTCCGGCGTCGAAATCCACCCAGTTCCTTTTTCGGGAGGCCAGCTGGCTATTGGTTGAGATTTTCATCGTGGGCACGCAAGTGCCGAACGGAGTGCCACGCCCGGTTGTGAACAGCACCATATGGCATCCCGACAAAGCGAGCGCCGTAGCTGCCACGAGGTCGTTGCCGGGAGCTGTAAGCAGATTAAGTCCGGGTTTTGTAGCCTTGCAGGCATAATCGAGCACATCGACAACAGCCGAGGTTCCACCCTTCTGCACGCACCCGAGCGATTTTTCCTCCAGCGTGGTGATTCCTCCGGCTTTGTTGCCGGGCGAAGGATTCTCGTAGACTGGCATTCCGAACGAGCGGAAATAATCCTTGAAATCCGTTATCATTCCGACAATCCGGTCGAAAACATCCCGCGACTCCGCGCGGTCCATGAGGATAGTCTCGGCGCCGAACATCTCCGGCACCTCCGTAAGCACGGTCGTGCCACCCATTGAAACGAGCCGGTCGGAAATGCGGCCTACAAGCGGATTGGCCGTAATGCCGGAAAAGCCGTCGGAGCCTCCGCATTTCAGTCCTATCTTCAGTCTGGAAATCGGTAGCGGCTCCCTGCGGTCGGCACGCATTCGTTCTATAATATCGCGGCACAGCCCGAATCCGGTCTCCACCTCATCCTCCACATCCTGGGCCACAAGGAATTTCACCCTGTCGGCATCCACAGCGCCGATTTCTTCGCGGAAGCGGTTCATCTGATTGTTCTCGCACCCCAGGCCGAGCACGAGCACGCCACCGGCGTTGGGATGCCTCACGAGTGCGGCGAGAGCCGCCCGCGTGTTGGCGTGGTCCTGACCGAGCTGCGAGCAACCGTAATTGTGGGTGAATGCTCTTACATCGTCTATTCCCGTAAGGTCTACCTCCTGCCGTAGCCGCTCTACAATGGCGTTCGCCTGGCCGTTGACACATCCTACGGTCGGAACAATCCACAGCTCATTGCGTATACCGATCTCGCCGTTTGAGCGCAGATACCCGTTAATGGTCAGAGGCTCGGTTTTGACGGCCGGGGTACTTCGCGAAGGATTATATGTATACTCTTCGTTGGCGCCCAAGGCAGTGGCAAGGTTATGGGAATGGACCCATTCCCCCTCAGCTATATCCTGCGTGGCGCGCCCTATGGGGAACCCGTATTTCACGACGGGCTCACCTTTAGCAATACTGCGCAGGGCAATTTTATGTCCGCGGGGAGCTACAGAGTTATTATCCGTGAGGATTACGGCCACATTGTCGACCGGATGTATCTGAAGTGTCTGTTTCATAAGAGTTTTTGCAATGCTTTCTCCATCCCGTCCTCTCGGATGTCGCGCAGACGGGCGGCAACCTTCGCCGCGAAGCCCGGCGCAGACGCCTCGAAATCCTCGTTGAAGATTCCAGCCCTGAAAATTTCGCACACAGTGATTTCATAATCATCTTCGCGCCAAACCTTTCTGATGGCCGCGATATGTTCGGGATTGTCCTCCGGCTCGAAACCGGAACCGGGCCCATAAAGACTAAGCAGGGCTGCGAAGGTAAACACCTCGCGCTCGGGGAGCGCTTCCCGGCAGGCGAAGTAGTCCCTGACGGTCGGCCAGTTGCGCGTCTCCCACTTGGAGAGCGAATTGAGGGCGATGCTCTTGAGATAGTGCTTGATATACGGATTGTAAAAACGCTCAAGAATTCCGGCGGCGAACGCGCTGAGCTCCTCGCGGTCGCCTGCAATCATCGGGAGCACCTCCTGGGCCACCATATCGTGTAGGAAACGGCTGATGGCCTCATTGCCGACAGCGTCGCCGACGGTCTGGCATCCCAGCTGAAGCGCCACAGGCACCATTCCGGTATGCGAGCCATTGAGAATACGTACCTTCTTGTCGCGGAAAGTGTTGATTTCCGGCATAAATAGCACATTGAGACCGGCCTTGTCGAGCGGGAACTCCTCGCGAATCCGCTCCCATTGCGCGCCCCCTATTGCCCAGAGGTGATACAGCTCCCCCTTCACAACGCAATTGTCGTCAAACTGCAGTTCAGCCTTCACCTCGTCGATATTGTCGGCCGGGAATCCCGGCACTATTCGGTCTACAAGCGTATCGGCAAACATACAGGAACCGTTCACCCAGTCGATGAACTCCTGAGGAAGCCCTGCCACGACAGCATGGCGGTTGATGAACTCGCGCAGCGTCGTGGAATTGTCCTCAATCAGTTCGCAGCAGAGGAAGATGAGGCCCTTCTCGGCGTCGCCGTTATAATGCTTCCATCTGCGCCAGAGCAGTCCGGTTATCTTCCCCGGGAAAGTAGCCGGAATCTCCGACAGAACATCGTCATTCTCATACCGGATTCCGGCTTCCGTGGTGTTGGAAATGATGAACCGGAGGTCGGGCGAGGTAATGATGGCTTCGTATCTTTCAGGCTGAGTCTCGGGTACCATAACCTCGGAAATACACTCAATCAGTCGCGAGGCGCGTTCAGGGCGCCCATTTCTGATACCCTCGAGAACCACATGATATAGGCCGCCCTGCGCACGAAGACGCCCGATTGAGGCGTTCTCCCTGAAGCGCGGGGGCACCACTGCCACCGACGTATTCATTACGCCGCGCTCGTTGGCGATGTCGACCATCCAGTCGACGAATGCGCGAAGGAAATTTCCCTCGCCGAACTGGAGGATGCGCACCGGGCGCGAAGCCCGTTCTACTGTCGTGTCATTCAATACTTTCATACTTCCTGTTTTTCAGCCTTCAAATTTAACGATTTTTCGGTGAATACGCCCTCTGCCGGCGGTCAATCATAAAGCTTGAACATACGCTCCATCATTGTCCACTTCTGGTTAGAAGTCTCCTCGGGCGAACATCCCTGGAACTGCGATACAAATTCCTCCCATTCGGCCTGACGGGGCAGACCGGCCAGATGCTCCATGGCGGTGTCCCAGTCGAAGTCGAGCGGTGTCTCCACTATCATAACAACCCGGTTGTCGACAATATACAGCTCCATCTCGAGGATGCCTACCTCGCGGATGCCGTCGCGAATCTCCTTCCAGTGTTTCGCTTCGCTGTGACATTCACGATAAAGGCGGATGAGTTCGGGATTGTTCTCTATCTCAAGTATCTGGCAGTAACGTTTCACCGGACCGTTGTAGCGGCGCACGGCGTAGCCTTCAGTCATCATTTCTTTTTCGATTTAAAATTTTACGAGTATACGGAATACCTTTCCGGGATTCTCCGACCATTCGCGCAGGGCTTCGCCGCCCTCGGAGGGAACCACAATCCGGCTGATGAGATCGTCGACCGGACAGCCCCCACGGCGTAGGTAACGTATCACGGCGCTGAAATCGGCAGGCATAGCGTTGCGCGAGCCGCGTATGTCGAGTTCCTTCTGCACGAACAGGCGCGTATGGAACGACACATCAGCTTTCGAATAACCGATGCAGACCACACGTCCGGCGAAGGCCACCTCGTCGACAGCCATTACGTATGTAGCCGGAGAGCCCACGGCTTCCACGACTACATCCGGGCCACATCCGCCGGTGATCTCAGCAAGACGCTCGTGAACATTCTCCGTGCGCGAATTGATGGTATGAGATGCCCCGAGTCGGCGTGCAAGCCGAAGTTTGTCGTCGTCGAGATCTACGGCTACGACCGTTGCGCCGCGAAGCGATGCACGCACTACAGCTCCGAGTCCTATCATTCCGCAGCCAATCACCATCACTGTATCGATGTCGGTCACGGCGCCGCGGTCTACAGCGTGGAAGCCGACGCTCATCGGCTCGATCAGCGCACAATCGCGCGGCGAAATGCCTTGCGCGGGAATTACCTTCTGCCAGGGCACGGCGATGTAGTCGCACATTGCGCCGTGGCGCTGTACGCCGAAGGTCTCGTTATGCTCGCAGGCATTAGGACGCCCTTTGCGGCACGATGAGCACTTGCCGCACGAGGTATAGGGATTAACCGTCACACTCATCCCCTCGGAGAAGAGTCCTTCGGGAACGGCGGCGCCCACGGCGGCGACGGTGCCCCCGATTTCATGGCCCGGTATCACCGGTGAAATAGCCATGAGGTTACGGCCAAGATACGTATTAAGGTCGGAGCCGCAGAATCCCACATATCCTATCTTTACCAGAACCTGGTCGGCGGAGAGTTCAGGCGCAGGAAGGCTCACCAGCTCCACCTTCCCCGGCGCCGTTATCTGTATTGCTTTCATATATTCAATGTAAATTTGTTTATCTGTTTGTCAATTGTCTTTTTGCATCTTTATCACAAAACCTCCGCGTGGCTGCACCGTCAGAGACTCCGGAAGATGGTCGAGAGTCGATATTTCCCATTTGTGTCCGTTGCCAGTTTCCGCATCGGCAAATACAATGGCGTGTCCGGCATTTCCGTTCGTCAGAGTGTGAATCTGACTTATTTCTATCTCGCGTGTGGCGTCCGCACCGTTTATACCGGCGATGTACAGCCATCCGTCTTTTTCACGAGCCAATACTACATATTCCCCCGGATACCCATCCAGCAGCCATGTATTGTCCCATGCCGCCGGGAGGGCTGACAGAAACTCCCTCACTTCAACAGGCTGCGACATAATGCTTTCCGGGCGGTCGGCGATATGTTGTATGCCCGACTCGAAAAGCACCGTAAGTGCCAGTTCGTGCGCATGAGTGGTAATGTGCGGATGCTGCGAATCGGAAAATGCGCAGGGCGTATAATCCATCGATCCTACCACATTGCGCGTAAAAGGCAAAATCGCATTGTGCGAGGCTGCCTTGGCCGTGAATGTGGGCACATTGTTATACCACTCCGCTCCATACACCGCTTCGGTCGTAATCAGATTGGGATAAGTGCGCTGCCAGCCGCGCGGCAATGTTGCCCCGTGGAAATTGACCAATAGTTTATGTCGGGCCGCGCATTCAAGGAGCTCGGCCATATAGGCGATGTTCTTCTGGGTGTCGCCTGAAAAGAAATCAATCTTTACTCCGCTTACTCCCAGACTCTCGCACCAAGCAAACTCGCGTTCACGCTTTTCAGGGTCGTTAAGCCGGAATTTCGGACCGGGTGCCCCGTCAATCCATCCAACTGACGAGTTATACCATATCATCGGTCTTATCCCCCGCGAGCAGGCATAGCCTATGGCATCCTCCACAGTTTTGCCCTCGCCCATCTCGTCCCATTCCGCATCAATCATCACATACGGCAATCCCAACTCAGCTGCGAAATCGATGTAGCGCTTCACTATCGCGTAATCACTTGAACCATGATTGTAGGCCCAGTAAACCCAGGAAGCCACACCCGGATGTATCCACGAGGTGTCAGTGAGCACCGACGGTGAAGAATTGTCGGTGACAAGAGTAGATTCCACCACATTGCCGAGACTCCCTGCGATAAGGGTTTGCCATCCGGATTCACCCTCGCCATCAGGCTTTATCAGGAATTCACCTCGGCTGTCGGTGGCATGCAGGCTCGCAGCCGCCGATTCCGGTGCGATTCCGGATTCAGTAAGCAGGCCGAAAACGCCGTGCTCATATTCAAACAAAGCCGGATAGCCCCAACGTGAACCTGCTGCCGTAGCAACATCTTTTTCAAAGTATCCTTCATAGCAATCCACCCATTTCTGCAGCCACCAGTGTTCGGGGTGCACTCTAATCGTCGATTCCCCACAGTATTTCCATGCCACGCCGTCATTATACAGACGCATGGAAAGCACTTTGCCCTCGGCACAACGGAAATCGGCCTGGTTGTACCGGTTATCACAATGGCGGCGTTTACCCGTAACCATAGTGTAATCCACCGTAAAAGGTCCGGAAGTGTCGACCGACGCCACCGAATCGGCAAGCAGTGTCAGCAGTCTGATATAACGTCCGTCTGCTTTGTATTTTATAACAATCCCGGTTCCGGCCTCGACATCGGCACTGATTTTCCCGTCGGGCGAAGTATACGCCGACATATCGGTGGTAGCCAGTCCTATAAATATAGCTGTCAGGATTCTGCAAAAAGTATTTTGTAACATGTTGTTATATGGCAAGTAGGATTATGTTACTAAGTCGCACGTTTCTTACCGGCATCAATCCCGCACACGGTAGCCGCGCCAGCCGTAGTAAGCACAGACGGCGAAGCAGAACAAAGGTATAATATATGCTCCGTAATACCACGCGGGGTTGTGAGTCATCATGAAGGCCGTGAGCTGCGGCAGGCAGGCGTTGCCCACGATTGCCATCACCAGGAATGCCGAACCGCTCTTTGTGTCCTGGCCGAGGTCGCGGATGGCAAGCGAGAACTGTGTGGGATACATTATCGACATAAAGAACGATATGCCCAACATGGCGTAGAGTCCTGTCATGCCGCCGAAGCAGACTACAACCACGCAAAGTACGATATTGGCCACAGCATAGAACGTCAGCATATTCTGCGGACGGAAATGCCCCATCAGCAGTGTGCCGATCCAGCGCCCCAAAAGGAATGCGAGCATGTAGAGGCCGAAGAATGTAGTGGCAGTAGATTCGCTGATTCCCACATATGTGCAACAGTATACAAGAAAAAGGCTGTTGATGGCCGTCTGGCCTCCGTTGTAAAAGAACTGGGCCACAACGCCCATACGCAGATGCCTCCTGCGGAGCACGCCGAAGTTAATCAGTTTCCCGGCCGACGATTCCTCGTCGGCGATGCGCGGCAGACGCGAGAAGATAAACACCACCGCTATTACAATCAGCAATATGGCCAGCGCCGCATAAGGTGCTTTCATCAGCTCAGTCTCGGCATTGACGTATGCCTGCCATCCCCCGGCATAGTCGGCGGGAAGCGTCTCGCGGGTATAGGTCTGTCCGCTGAGTATCAGCTTGCTGAGAAACATCGCTGCCACGAATGCGCCCAGTCCGTTGAACGATTGCGCGAGGTTCAGTCGGCGCGAGGCCGTCGCAGGGTCGCCGAGCGCCGTAACATAAGGGTTGGCGGCCGTCTCGAGGAAGCACATCCCCGTGGCTATCACGAAGAACACACAGAGATAGAACCAGTACTGCTGAATCACTGCCGCAGGAAAAAAGAGCAGTGCACCCGCAGCCGCCGTCAGCAGCCCGAACACGATGCCACCCTTGTAGGTATAGCGCTTCATGAACATAGCTATCGGAATCGGGCAGATAAAGTAGGCAAGCCAGTAGGCCGATTCGGTAAAAGATGCCTCGAAGGGGGTAAGCTCGCACGTCTTCATCAGCTGCCGTATCATCGTGGGCAGAAGGTTGGCGCTTATCGCCCATAGGAAAAACAGGCAGAACACGAGCGCCAGCGGCATTAAATATCGGTTATGATTTTTCATGGCAGTTTATTCCGACATATTTTTGATATAAGGTAACTTTTTCAGTTCGCCGAAGCCATAGAAATTCTTCGCGTTCATACCAAGGAAAGCGGCCTTGAACTCATGCGTCAGCTCGTCGGATTTCGACACGAAGTCGTACGACATCCGGTAGGTTATGGCCGTGATGGTGCGCGGATAGTCCGATCCCCACATCAGTTTGTCGGCGCCGACTGTGTCGGCAGCAGTGCGGATAGCCTCCACGGCGCCCCTGAAGGGGTAAAATTCCGAGTTGAACAGCCACGTTATACCGCCCGACTCTATCATCACGTTGGGATTTCGCGCGAGTTTTATCTGCTCCAGCCAGCCGTCGGTGGTCACCATCCCGAAATGTGCGATGGCAATCTTCAGACGCGGACATTCGGCAATCACCTCTTTCATCTCGGCCACCTGGGTGTCCCCGTCGGCCAGAGCCATTGAAAGTATCATACCCTCACGCTCCATGAAGCGAAAAAGCTCCATCATCTCGTCGGAAGTAAGCCATACTCGCCCCTCGGGGAGGAAAAGCCGATGGCCGGGCACGGCGATTGCCCTGAAGCCGCGCTCTCGCAGGCCGCGCGCCTGAGCAAGGAATCCGGGACGACGCACATCGCAGAATCCACATACGAAAAATCTGTCGGGATACCGCCGCGCCACCACCTCAAGGTATTCATTCTGGTCGCCGTCGATAAACTCCTGCGTTATCACCGCGGCCGACACCTGCGCGTAGTCCATGTTGGAGAGGAACACCTCGGCGGTGTTCTTTCCGTCGATCATAAACGGCGGAAGCATCTGCCGCTCCTCGTCCATGAACCACGACCGGCCGTTGGGAAGCGTGCGGATGGGTTTGCCGTTGACCATCGTATCCTGCCGCAGCCAGAGATGGGCATGGGCGTCGATAATCGTGTAATCTCCCATGACGTCAGGAATTTGCCCAGCTTACGCGCTGCTGGTCGCCGATTATACGTTTCACCTCGCCGATGAGTTCCCAATCGGGCTGTTCGCTCACGAAAGCAATATTTTTCGCCACATTCTCAGGGTTCGCCGAACTGAAGAGTGTGGTGGCGATGCGTGGCTCGGATAAGGAATACTGCATAGCGAGTTTCTCGATCGGATAGCCCTTTGCGTCGCAATATTCCACGGCGCGACGGCAAGCATCGACGAGGCTCTTTGGGGCCGGATGCCATGCCGGCACTCCGCGCCGAGAAAGAAGACCCATCGACAGCGGGGAAGCGTTGATTACTCCGATGCCGCGCTGCTCGAAGTAGTCGAGGTAGTCAAGCAGTTTGTCGTCGTTGAGGGTGAAGTGGCAGAAGTTCAGGATGCTCTCAACGGTGCCGGGGGCCACGTGGTCGATTACCCACTGAAGGTTTTCGAGCTGAAGGTCCGTGATGCCCACATGGCCCACCACTCCCTTGTCGCGCAGCGCCACGAGCGCCGGGAGCGTTTCGTCAACCACCTGATGCAGGTCGGCGAACTCAATATCGTGAACGTTGATAAGGTCGATGTGGTCCACGCCGAGGCGCTCCATGCTCTCGTAGACGCTCTCGGTGGCGCGGCGCGCGGAATAATCCCAGGTGTTCACTCCATCCTTGCCGTAGCGTCCCACCTTGGTGGAGAGATAATACTTGTCGCGCTTAATCTCGCGGAGCGCTTTGCCGAGCACGGTCTCCGCCTTGTAATGTCCATAGTAGGGCGATACGTCGATAAAGTTCATGCCGCTGTCGACGGCGGTATGCACCGCGGCGACTGCCTCGCCCTCTTTCGTTTCGCGGAAAACGCTGCCGAGCGACGACGCTCCGAAACTCAATGCCGACACTTTCATGCCCGTTCGGCCTATTTCTCTATACTCCATAATTGTGTCTCTGGTTTTTCAGGTATTTCTAAATTGCTGCAAATATCGGGGTTATCTTCTGAAATCATTGTCAGAATTTCGTGTTTCAATAGGACAATATCGACATCGGCCATCTCAAACACTTGTTTATTTCGCCGGTTTGCGCTAACTTGCACGATACAACAACCCGACCCATGCACCATTTCACACGACTTCCGCAACTGCTTACGCTCAATGTGGGCCACGCCTCGCACAATGCCGACTGGAATTTCCGGAATGTCAGCAGCCCGTTCACACGTCTATACTTCGTCACAGCCGGTTCGGCCATGGTTCAGCTCCCCTCGGGCTCCCATACGCTGACTCCGGGCCATATGTATTTAATTCCAGCCTTCATGCAGCATACCGACTGTTGCACCGGTCGTTTCAATCATTATTATATACATATTTATGAGGATTCGGATGGGCCGGGCGTCCTCGCCGACCTTGATTTTCCCGTGGAACTCGACGGAACCGACCACGACCTGCACCTTTTCCGCACAATATGCGAACACAACGAAACCATGCGGCTGCATACGCCCGACCCGCGAATTTACGACAACCGCCACTCGCTGATTGAGTGCGTACGTCTGAACCGCGAACGCCCGATTCATGAGCGCATGGAATCGCTCGGCATCGTCTACCAGCTGCTGTCGAGGTTCGTCCGACTGGCTCACCCGCGCTATGAATCCTCCGACGCGCGGATCCGCAACGCCTTGCGTTTCATCGACAGGAATCCTGGAGAAGCCATCGCGCTCAGCCAGCTGGCAGACGCGGCGCATATGTCGCGCGACCATTTCATCCGCATGTTTTACCATGAAGTCGGCGTAACCCCCATACGCTACATTACGGAACGTAAAATGCTAAGAGCGCGCCTCCAGCTTGCCTCCACCTCCCTTCCGGTGAAAGACATCGCAGCTTCGCTCGGCTACAGCGACTTCTCCTACTTCTCGCGCATCTTCCGGAAAGAAACCCACCTAACCCCTCTCCAGTACCGCGCCACCTTCAACCGCGTCCCCACTCCCGACAAACCCCTATCGAACTCCTGACTGAGACCTTGCCATAGAAACAGACATTGACAAAAATACGGTTACCGCATCCGGCTGAAAGGATATTACCTTCCGACGAAACACAAGCGCTCAAGAATATTATTTGCCTGTACCAAAACGCGAGGTGTCAATATCAGTGTCTTTGGGCTTGAAGCCATTGAATCGCCAGATAAATGTCAGCTTGAGATTTCGGGTCATATCGCGGACTTGCATCCGATAGTCCTGACCGGCATGGTTAATAGTCATCGTCGGCGACCATTTGTTGAATATATCATCGGCTTTCAAATCCAGCTCACAGCAGCGTTTCTTTCCGAACAGCCACTTGATTCCGGCATCGACTTTCCATATATCCGTAAGGTCGGCAATCCCTTGCAGTGACGGTGATATGTAACTGAAATCAATTGATAATGATAGAGGACAATTCTGACTGAACTTAAAAGAATTGCTGAGAGAACCATAGAAAACCCATTTGCAGTTGTCAAAACTTATGTCATGGAAATGATTAGCCTTTGCCCGCCTGTTCATCACGTTTGCAGTGGCTGTGGCATTCCAAATGTAACTGACTGAGAAAGGAGCATAGAGATTAAGTCCGACTACACGTTCATAGTTCATGTTGATGGTCTGATAAATGAGGTTAAGAGCATCAGGCGACTGGTATGCCAACTGCACTGTTGATTTGTCTCCATATTGAAAATAGAGTGTCGCCACATATTTCTGCCTTAAAATATAGTTGAACTGGGCATCGTACTGGATATATGGTTGCAGTGCCGGATTGCCTATAACGGTTGAATAATCGTTGATGTGGCTTGTTCCGCCATGGAGTTCCCAATATGACGGATAGATACGCCGAGTGCTGAGATTGAGCTGGAATATACTTTTCGGTGTCTTATAGTAGGTTGCTCCGAGTTGAGGAATGAAATTCCAGGTGTGCTGATACTTATTGTGATAATACTCACCCTTTGCCGAGACATTGAACGACAGACCCCAGTCAAACGACCGCTGTGTGCCGACATAGGAACTCGCTACATCCTCGTTCAGTATATCATCGAAATCAGGGTTGTCAAATAATTCGTAATATTGCGAGCTATGGTCTTTCGAGTGCTGATACTCCGCGCCATAGTTCAGTTGCCATTTGCCGATCTGATGCTGTTGGTCGATATATACATGCCATCGGTCTATCGCCTGACAGTTTTCAGAACCAAGAAGATAATCTGCATCCTTAAACAATGACTGTGATCGATTCTCGGAGTAGCGGGTATAGTCACCGCCGACGGTCATACCGAATGGGGCTGTATAACGTAGAGCCACATTATGATAACCCACAGGCGACAGCATCCTGTAGGCATTCGTATAGTTGCCCAACGTACCCGATGATAGTGCCCGGCTCTTTGAATCCGAGATTATCTGACCGTTGTAAATGAGTTTGAGCTTTTTCCATGATGCGGAGGCATATATGGCATTGCTCCAGTTCTGGCCAATGCGGCGCATATCGTCCTCAATCATAGTTCGCTTACCATCATGAAGATGATTCGACCATGTTTCCTCGCGGCTCCACGATTTACTGCGCGTTAATCCATAATTTAAGTCAAAAGACCAGTCCTTTAATGCGTATGTCGCTGCGAGTACACCACCATACGAACCATAGTGAGCCTGATTGTAACCGGCTCTGACCTGTCCCTGCAAACCATCAAGAGGCGTCGGAGTTTTCAGAACCACGTTGATTACCGCACCGTTGACATGATACTTCGCCGGAGCTGAATACATAATCTCCACGTTTTTAAGCCTGTCAACCGGAGTGTTGTAGAGAAGTTGATAAAGATTCTGGAGCGGCATATTGGTAAGTTCACCATTGAGAATAATGGTGACATTTGAGGCTCCGGAAAGCCCTATCATTCCATTGTTATCCGTGACGCCGGGCATATAGCCAAGGGCTTCAAGAACATTATTAACCGGTTTGTCCTTGACTATTCCGGGGAGGTCAACTACCATAATTCCGTCCTCGCCCCTGACCTGTGGTTTCTCTCCTTTTACAACAACTTCATCAAGCTGTTGAGCAGAGATTGTATCGGGCACCGCTGTCTGAGCATAAGATGCTATGCAATGCAGGATTGTTATGAAAAGGAATGCTTTTTTCATTGCGTTATATTTTTTTGACGCAAAATTACCTACCCATACATTCAATCTCATCATGACCGACCTTATTTAGCCTTAAACGCACCCTTATTTAGTCTTAAATCGAAGGTATACTAATGGATTGTATGAAGGATTATTAGTAATTTTACTGCCATGAAAAGTTTTAAGACAATATCAACCTCTTTTATTATTATCATTGCAGTAATTTTCGGCTGCAATGTCTATTATCTCATATCCCTTTATAATTCGATAAAAGCCAATGTTGAACGAGATGTAATGACAGCCATGGCTGATGCCGACATTGATGACCTTATGTATCGCGCCGGCAGAGCGCAAGGACTGGCATCAAACGTAAAGGTACAAGAGGATATGGAAGAATACAATTCGCCGGGAAATGCAGAGGCATCTACATATAGGGATGAAAACGGTCAACTCATTTCTGTGAGGACTGAGGCAGACGGAACTATTATTGAAGAGCGGGCTATGTTGTCAGAAAACAGTTCATATTCCAATCAGATGGTTGACGCAATGAGCAGACAATTCCATGCGATAATGGAAAAGTATATCCCTTATGACATGGCGGTAATGGATAGCGTTTTACGCAATCAGCTTTCTTACCGATTTATTTATCCGGATTATTTATGTGTGAGAGTTGTTGACAGCAGGGATTCTGTAATCTGCGACAATCCAACATTTAAGGGTGAATCCGGATTTGATTCATTCCGATTTAATATCAATCCGGACGAAGGCATTTATTATAAGGCATATATGACACCTCTGACCCGCCATATCGTTTCGGAGATGTCAGGTGTTATTGTAACTGTTTTTCTTCTTTTGGTTGTGTTTACTCTGGCTTTTTGGTATCTGTTTCACACAGTGTCAAAAATGAGAACAATAGAGGAGATGAAAGATGATTTTGTAAGCAATATGACACATGAGCTGAAAACGCCGATTGCTATAGCATATTCGGCCAACGACGCTCTGCTCAATTACGATACTGCTAACGACCCGCAGAAAAAGGTGACATATCTGAATATTGCCAACAAACAGCTAAAACGGCTTGGAGAGCTGGTGGAGAACATTCTTGCCATGAGTATGGAGCGACGCAAGACAATGAAGCTTAAACCGGAGGCTATTCTATTGCGACAGTTCATAGAGGAAATTGCCGACGTTCAGCACATAAGAGGCGAAAAAAATATCAGCATTGATGTGGATATTGATAAGAGCATCATGATAGAGGCAGACAGGACGCATCTCGCAAATGTATTGAACAACCTGATTGACAATGCCATAAAATACTCCGGCGATAGCGTTGAGATAACCATTATGGGCGATAGCAAATACCTTTCGGTGAGAGACAACGGCATTGGCATCCCCTCCAAATCGATTCCCTATCTGTTCAATAAGTTTTACCGTGTACCACATGGCAACCGTCAGGATGTTCGTGGCTATGGCATCGGGCTATATTATGTGAAGAGTATTCTCGATAAAATGGGCTGGGATATTGAGGTCAAAAGTACAGAAGGCGAAGGATCGGTGTTCACTCTCAAATTCAGCAAAGATGAGCAATAAGATACTGTTTGTAGAAGATGAGAAAGACCTGACGCTGATTGTCGCCGACACTCTGCGCGAGCAGGGATACGACATTATCACAGCAGCCGACGGCATAGAAGGGCTTGAGAAATTCAAGGCCGAAGCCGCCGATATAGTCGTTGCCGATGTCATGATGCCTAAAATGGATGGCTTTACTATGGCGAAAGAGATAAGAAAACTGTCGCCGACAGTTCCATTGCTATTCCTTACTGCCAAAAGTACGATTGATGATGTTGAGGAGGGTTTTGAAATAGGGGCTAACGACTACCTCAAAAAGCCTTTTGAACTGCGCGAACTGATAGTGAGGATAAAAGCTCTGCTGCGCCAACACACCCCCAACCGAGCCGAGGGTATAAAATACCCACTCGGGAGTTATTTGTTCAATGTCAGTACACAGACGCTTTCACTGGGTGGGCAAAGTGTTGAGTTGTCGCACTTCGAAGCCCGGATACTTGAACTGTTAGCTGCTAATATCGGGAAAACGGTTGATGCTTCGGAATTGATGATTGCCGTGTGGCAACGTGATGAACCGAGCAATCGCAACTCGCTTCACGGTTATATCCACAAGCTGCGCCGGGCTCTGTGTCAGGATTCCTCAATCTCCATTATCAACCAACGGGGTTTCGGGTATATGCTGACAATCAAGAATTGAGTTCAGTTTTGAGGAGTGATATTCATATATACTTCCCATATATATGGCACCATACTTCACACGATTTGGAGGTAAAATTGAGTACAGATACACCAAAAGCTTAAAAATCAAACTTTATTGCAAAGAGATTGAGTGTATTTGCTGAGGCAAGGCGCTAAGGCGATGGCGAACTCTGCTCGCTCAAAATCTGCTGCCCCCTTCAAATCTGGTTCTCTCCAGTATGCAAAATAGCCCTGCAAACCGGAAGCTTGCAGGGCTATTTTGCGGAGAGGACGAGATTCGAACTCGTGGTAGGATTGCTCCTACGTCAGTTTAGCAAACTGGTGGTTTCAGCCACTCACCCACCTCTCCATTGCTATGCGTGGGTTGCCTGATTCTTACGGCTTAAAGCCGCTGGCGTTCCCAAAAGCGATGCAAAGGTAGGAGTTTGGTTTCAATTATGCAATAGCCGACGCAGTTTTTTCAGTTTTATTTTTATGACTGTCCATGAAATTTCCTGCCGTCGTAGAGCTATGACCACAACATCGCCTCTCCGAGGCTCAAACGCAGATGGCTATTTCTCAACCCCAGGCTTGACCCACGGTCATCGCCTGGGGTTGGACACAATCTCAGCCCTCCGGGCCTCTGTGGGTGATATGAATTATTCAGGATGGGAGTGTACTCTTCACAATAATTTCGACACGTCGCTTACCATCACTTCCTATGCGGGCTTCGCAGCAGACGTCGTGCCGTCGGTTGCCGGTGCTTTGTCGATAAGCTCCATGAACTGGTTGAGGTTCGGAGTAATTATAATCTGGGTGCGGCGGTTAAGCTGACGCCCCTCGGGCGTGGCGTTTGTGGCGATTGTATTGTACTCGCCGCGGCCGGCAGCGGTGAGACGTCTGGGATTCACGCCGAATTTATTCTGAAGCACCTGGACTACGGAGGAGGCGCGCAGGGTGCTCAAATCCCAGTTGTTGCGGATGTTGGGACGCGAGATGGGCACGTTGTCGGTATTGCCCTCCACAAGAACGTCGTAAGTGCTGTAGTCTTTTATTATCTTGGCGATTTTGCTCAGTATATCCATGGCGCGGGAGCTGATTTCATAGCTTCCCGACTTGAAGAGCATATTGTCGGCCAGCGAAATGTAGACAACACCCTTGAGCACCTTGACATCTACATCCTGCATCTCCGCACGGCTGAGCGAGCGCGTAAGGTTGTTGGTGAGCACCATGTTGAGCGAGTCGGATTTAGACTTGGCATCGACAAGCTGCTTAATGTAGCGGTTGGAGGCGTTGATTTCGTCGACGAGTTTTGAAATATTGACACTTCCCTGGGTGCTTTGCCGCAGGCTCTGGTCGAGCGACGCCTGCAGGGAAGCATAGTCGTCGCGAAGTTCCTGGTTACGGCGGCGCTCGTCGGCGAGCATCTGGTCGAGGTTTCCGCCGTTGGTCTTGCATTGGGCGAGCTCGAGCTGGCGATCGTTGTAGTCGGCCGAGAGGCGTGTGTATTCGTTCTGCAGCCGCTGGTATTTCTTCGAGCTGACACATCCGGTCAGTGTAAGTGCAGCGAGCGCGAGGGCTCCTAAAATCAGTCTGGTTTTCATAGTTGTAGCGTTTTAAAGTTCCGGCCCGGAGCTCCTACGGGGCTGAGCCGGAGGGTTTATGAATAGAACAACCGCCTGCGCGGCAAAGTTTTCGCCGCTGTGCAGCCTCGCGGCAGCGAAATGGCCTACACTCCACTTCCTGCGACATCCGGGCGACATTCTGACGAAATTTTCAGGCGATTTCTGTTGGTTTAGTGGCGGATTGTGGGTAAATTTGTAACCATATGGAATCAATAAGACAAATCTATAAAATCGGTTTCGGACCCTCGTCGTCGCATACGATGGGACCGCGCAAGGCCGCAAGGATATTTCTCGGGAAGACCCCTACGGCGGCCTCCCGCCGCGTGACGCTCTACGGCTCGCTTGCCGCCACCGGCCGCGGCCACCTTACCGACCGCGCCATACTCGAGGAACTCGAGAGTTCGGCGCCCTGCGAGATTGTGTGGAAACCGGAAACGTTTCTGCCGTTTCACCCCAACGGAATGACGTTTGAGGCTTTCGACATCAACGGCAACGCTACGGAATCCATCACCTGGTACAGTATCGGCGGTGGCGACATCGTGCGCGAAGGGGAAGACCGCGCACCGTCGGAGAGCATCTACGACATGACTACCATAAAGGATATACTGGCATGGTGCGAGCGTACGGGGCTCTCCTATTGGGAATACGTACAGAATTGCGAGGGTCCGGCCATATGGGATTACCTTGCGGAGGTATGGAAGGTGATGCGCGAGGCTGTGGAGCGCGGCATAGAGGAGGAAGGAGTGCTCCCGGGTGGCCTCGGCGTGCGCCGCAAGGCGGTAGCCTACTACATGAACGCTTCGGGCCACAGCCAGAGTCTGAAAAGCCGCGGCCTTGTCTATGCCTATGCGCTTGCCGTAAGCGAGGAAAATGCTGCCGGCGGTAAGATCGTGACTGCCCCGACCTGCGGGAGCTGCGGCATCGTTCCGGCGGTGCTCTACCATCTCTATACGTCGAAAAACTTTTCGGAACAGCGCATACTGCGCGCGCTGGCCACGGCCGGACTTTTCGGCAATGTAGTGAAACACAACGCATCCGTCTCCGGAGCGGAAGTGGGCTGCCAGGGAGAAGTGGGCGTTGCCTGCGCCATGGCCGCGGCAGCTGCCTCGCAGCTTTTCGGAGGCACACCGGCACAGATTGAATATTCTGCGGAGATGGGGCTCGAACACCATCTGGGGCTGACTTGCGACCCCGTGTGCGGACTCGTACAGATTCCCTGCATAGAGCGTAACGCCTATGCAGCAGCCCGCGCACTCGACGCCAATCTCTATGCCGCCTTCTCCGACGGGCGTCATTCCGTAAGCTTCGACCGTATCGTCTCGGTGATGAAGCAGACGGGCCACGACATCCCGTCGCTATATAAGGAAACCGCACTCGGCGGCCTCGCGGCGATAAAATAGTCTGCATTCCATATCCGGTCGGGACATATCGCCGCCCCGGCGCGGAGCTTTTTCGCAAAACGCCGAAGTTTGAGGGCAAAACATTCGGTTGTTTTAATAAAAATCGCTACTTTTGTTGCGTAAAATGCCGTCTCCGCTCCCGACGCGCCAACAGCGCAATATCCGGGAATGCCCGACGCCCTCACAACTGAATTCTTAACTTTCATCAATACCTACACAGACATGGAAATTTCCCATATCGAACACATCGGCATCGCCGTTCCATCGCTCGACGAGGCCATCCCTTTCTACGAAAACATGCTCGGCCTTAAATGCTTCGCCATCGAAGAAGTGGCCGACCAGAAAGTACGTACAGCCTTCTTCCAGGTTGGACAGACCAAAATAGAGCTTCTTGAAGGCACCGCCGACGACAGCGCCATCTCCAAATTCATCGCCAACAACGGCGGCCGCGGCGGTATTCAGCACGTGGCATTCGCCATAGCCGACGGCGTTGCCAATGCTCTTGCAGAAGTAGAGCAGAAGGGCGGCCGCCTTATCGACAAGGCTCCCCGCCGCGGTGCCGAAGGCCTCAACATCGCTTTCCTACACCCCAAATCGACGATGGGCACCCTCGTTGAACTTTGTGAGGATCCAAAAAAGAAATAAACAAATTCCGAATGCCTGGCGGCATCCTTCCGGCCAACGGCCCAGAGGAGCCGCCTCAGCAGTTTAATAACAAATACAATTACTTATGAGCAATCAGATTGAAAAAATACAGGAGCTTATCGCCCTGCGCGAGAAAGCACGCATCGGCGGTGGCGAAAAGGCAATCGAGAAACAGCACGAGCGCGGCAAGTACACCGCCCGCGAACGCATCGCCCAGCTGCTCGACGAGGGCTCGTTTGAAGAGCTCGACATGTTCGTGACCCACCGCTGCCACAACTTCGGCCAGGAAAAGAAAACCTTCCTCGGCGACGGCGTAGTGACCGGCTACGGCACAATCGACGGCCGTCTGGTCTACGTATTCGCCCAGGACTTCACCGAGTTCGGCGGTTCGCTCTCCGAGACCATGGCCCTCAAAATCTGCAAGATTATGGATATGGCCATGAAGATGGGTGCCCCGGTAATCGGCCTCAACGACTCGGGAGGCGCACGTATCCAGGAAGGCATCAACGCGCTGGCCGGCTATGCCGAAATCTTCCAGCGCAACATTCTCGCATCGGGCGTCATACCCCAGATTTCGGCCATCCTCGGCCCCTGTGCCGGCGGAGCCGTATACTCCCCGGCCCTGACCGACTTCACCATCATGGCCAAGGGTATCAGCTACATGTTCCTCACCGGTCCGAAAGTTGTTAAGACCGTTACAGGCGAGGACGTCACCCAGGAGCAGCTCGGCGGCGCTACAGTTCACTCGCAGAAGAGCGGCGTATGCCATTTCGCTGCCGAAGACGGCGAGGAAGCCATCAAGATTGTCCGCAAACTCCTCGGCTACATTCCTCAGAACAACCTTGAGGACGCACCGACAGTGGAGTGCAACGACCCCATCGACCGCATGGAGGATTCGCTCAACGAAATCGTCCCCGACAGCCCCAACCGCCCCTACGACATGTATGAGGTAATCGGAGCAATCGTCGACAACGGCGAATTCCTTGAAATCCAGCGCGACTATGCCCGCAACATCATCATAGGCTTCGCCCACTTCAACGGCCAGAGCGTCGGCATCGTGGCCAACCAGCCCAAATTCCTCGCCGGCGTGCTCGACAGCAACGCATCGCGCAAAGCCGCACGCTTCGTGCGCTTCTGCGACGCCTTCAACATTCCTCTGGTATCGCTCGTCGATGTTCCCGGATTCCTTCCCGGCACCGGTCAGGAGTACAACGGCGTAATCCTGCATGGCGCCAAACTGCTTTACGCCTATGGCGAAGCAACCGTGCCCAAGGTAACCGTAACCCTCCGCAAGAGCTACGGCGGCTCGCACATCGTGATGAGCTGCAAACAGCTGCGCGGCGACATGAACTACGCTTGGCCTACGGCGGAAATCGCCGTGATGGGCGGTGCAGGCGCCGTAGAAGTACTCTACGCCAAGGAAGCCAAGGCGTCTGACGACCCCAAGAAGGTGCTTGCCGAGAAGGAGGCCGAATACAACAAGCTTTTCTGCAACCCCTACAATGCAGCGAAATACGGCTATATCGACGACGTAATCGAACCCCGAAATACCCGTTTCCGCATTATCCGCGCACTGCAGCAGCTTGCTACCAAGCGTGTGACCAATCCCGCGAAGAAACACGGCAACATACCCCTCTGATAATCCATTCATCTTCATCAAGCACGGCTCCGGCGGCCTGATGCGCCGCCGGAAGCCATGCAAATCCTTTCAAGTTAACCGAAAATCACCAAACTCCATGAAGAAGAAACTGCTTCTTTTACTGGTAGCTATCGCCGGTTGTTGCGCCCCCTCGACCGCACAGGGCAGAAAAGCCCTGCGTATCAACGAGGTGATGGTTGTCAACGAGACGAACGTCGTCGACGACTACAGCGAGCACGGAGCCTGGATCGAGCTGTTCAACTCCAGCTATGCCCCGCTTGAGATCTCGAGCGTCTACCTCACGAACGACCCGAGCCGCCCCACGCTCTACCCCGTGCCCCTGGGCGACGTCAACACCCGCATCCCCAAGCGCCAGCATATAATTTTCTGGGCCGACAACAAGCCCACCCGCGGCACATTCCACACCAATTTCACCCTGGCTCCCGACCGCGCCAACTGGATTGGCATCTACGACGCCGACGGCCGCACGCTCATCGACTCGATAACCGTTCCGCCGCTGCAGCCCGACCAGTCGTTCGCCCGCAAAGCCGACGGAATCGGCACATCGGCCGCCGACTGGGAAATCCGCACTGACTCTGACGGCAGCATCGTCACCCCGTCGAGCAACAACATAATCCGCGATACTAACGATAAGGTCCAGAAATTCCACGACCTTGATTCCAACGGCGTAGGCCTTACAATTTCTGCTATGGCAATCGTATTCTCCGCACTCCTTCTGCTCTGCATCTGTTTCTATGTAATCAACCGCATCGGCGCCGCCCGCTCGCAACGCAAGAAGATGGCCGCCCACGGCATCGACCACAAGGAAGTAGCCCGCGCAGACCGCCCCGAAGGCGACTCCGGCGAGGTTATCGCTGCTATCGCAGCCGCCCTCAACGAGCACCTCAACGCCCACGACCTCGAAAGCACCATCCTTACTTTCAGCAAGGCGAAGAAAAACTATTCGCCCTGGAGCTCGCACATCTACACCCTGCGTCAGATGCCGCGCCGCTGATCCAGCGGCTCCATAATTAGAATCCACATCATTTAATCCTCATCACCCTCATAACAGCAATGAAAGAGTATAAATATAAAATCAACGGCAACCTCTACAAGGTAGCCATCGGCGACATCGACAACGGCGTAGCCGAAGTTGAAGTAAACGGCACCCCCTACAAGGTTGAACTCGAGCAGAAGGCTGCCACCACCATCAAGGTAGCCACTCCCAAACCGGCAGCCGCACCCCGCACCGCCACCGGCGAAAAAGTAATCGCGAAGGCCGCCCCCGCTGCCGCAGCAGGAGGCACCGCCGTAAAAGCTCCGCTGCCCGGCACCGTGCTCGACATCAACGTAACCGTAGGCCAGGAAGTCAAGGCAGCCGACACAGTCGTAACCCTCGAGGCCATGAAAATGGAAAACGCCATCAAGGCCGGTGTCGACGGCAAGGTGGCATCCATCTCCGTAGCCAAGGGCGACGCCGTGCTCGAAGGAGCCGTACTCGTCACCATCGCCTGAACCGCAACTCATTCACCTTTTTATCTTCAAGCTGTCAACACTGTAAAATACCTGAAAAATGAATGAGTTCAGCACTTTTCTTGTAGAAAACCTGACCCAGTTCTGGCACCTCACCGGATTCTACAACGCCACATGGGAGCACCTCGTGATGCTCCTTGTAGGCCTATTCTTCATATGGCTCGCAATCACAAAGAATTTCGAGCCTATGCTTCTGGTGCCGATCGGCTTCGGCATACTCATCGGCAACGTACCATTCAACGCTACCGCCGGCCTTGAAATCGGCATCTACGAGGAGGGCTCCGTGCTCAATATCCTTTATAATGGCGTGAGCGCAGGGTGGTATCCTCCGCTGATATTCCTTGGCATCGGTGCCATGACTGACTTCACCGCCTTGATAGCCAATCCGAAACTGATGCTTGTAGGCGCAGCCGCGCAGTTCGGCATCTTCGGCGCCTATATGGTGGCCCTCGCCCTCGGCTTCATGCCCGACCAGGCCGGCGCTATCGCCATCATCGGCGGCGCCGACGGCCCCACGGCCATCTTCCTCTCGTCGAAGCTCGCACCGAACCTCATGGGAGCAATCGCCGTATCGGCATACTCCTATATGGCACTCGTGCCTGTGATTCAGCCGCCTATCATGCGCCTGCTCACCACCCGCCACGAACGCCTCATCAAGATGAAGCCCGCGCGCGCCGTGGCCCAGAGCGAGAAAATTATCTTCCCTATCGTGGGTTTGCTCCTCACATGCTTCGTGGTTCCCTCCGGCCTGCCCCTGCTCGGCATGCTATTCTTCGGCAACCTGCTGCGTGAGTGCGGCGTAACCAACCGCCTGGCCAAAACGGCATCCAACGCCCTGACCGACATCGTCACCATCCTTCTGGGCATGACCGTCGGCGCCTCCACCCAGGCATCGTCGTTCCTCACCAAGGAGACAATTTTCATCTTCGCCCTCGGCTTCATGGCCTTCATCATCGCATCGGCCTCCGGCGTGCTGTTCGTGAAACTGTTCAACCTCGTGCTCCCCGCCTCGAAGAAAATCAACCCGCTCATCGGCAATGCCGGCGTATCTGCCGTGCCGATGTCAGCACGAATCTCCAACAACCTCGGCCTCGAATACGATCCCTCCAACTACCTGCTCATGCATGCCATGGGCCCGAACGTAGCCGGAGTAATCGGCTCGGCCGTAGCTGCAGGCGTTCTCCTCGGCTTCCTCGCCGCCTGATCGCCCTCATTGTCTACCCACATCAACGGTGCGTCAGAATCTCCCCGATTCTGGCGCACCGCCTTCTTTACGCACGAATGTCGGAACCCGTACGAACAAACCGAACAAATGCCTATTAACTACCAGAGAAAATCAAATTTTAATTGCAAGCGAAAAGTCAGATTTCAACTCCCGTGGTATTATCAAATGCCAAAGGATGCGAAGTTAATAACTGCTGATTTAATAACTGCTGAGTAAATGAATTTACCGTGGAATCATCAACCGGATGTACCCTTCATCTGAGTAAGTCCAAAACCGCAAAATCAAAAATATTTCGCCTACAACGAAAAATTTCGACCGGAAAACTTGCGCAATTCAGAAACTCGTCGTAAATTTGCACCCGTTAAAGGGAAACAACAACGCCCGTGAGCAGCAGCGGTTGCTTCTCCTCAGAGAGGAAGGCGTTAAAATAGGCACTCTTTAATTGGACACTTTGCCTTGTGGTGTAATGGTAGCACGTCGGATTCTGGTTCCGCCTGTGAGGGTTCGAATCCTTCCAAGGCAACTCCTTAAAATTGCAGTTAGCTGATTATCAGTTAACTGCAATTTTATTTTATGTATCTGCACAAAATCGGCAAAACGAATCTCGGCATTCCGGTTGAACAGAATCCATACAGCAATTTCAGGACCTTCCGGCAGAACGGGGTCCTGTTCCGTTCCGCACAGGTAAAACGAATTTTTCAAGGGGTGGACGACTCTATGCTGATTCAATCATAGTAACCGCTATTGGGGTTTCACAATATATAAATACATTTACAAGCACACAAACGGATTTCCTCCACCGATTTTGCATTATTTAGTTTTGAAGTGCCAGAATTTGGCACTGGTGCCGCTTAACTTTGCAGACGGGAAGCGATAGTGCGTCCCCTTGTCACTCTAATTCCGCATTGACCATGGCTCTTCTTATTATGCTAATCGTATTGCCCGGATGGTTGTTTCAGGCTCTTAAAGATGGCGCCAACATAAAGTGATCCGGCAACTCCGTCGGCACTTCCGAATGCCACCCTCCGCAAACCACAAAATTCTCTGGACCTGACACACAAAATCATATCTTTCAGAGAAGCTCCAACAATATTCTGCATCATAACTAAATTCCTAACAACATGTCTTTCTGGAATTTACTATGCGAGGCCGCCCTACTTGATTTAATCTGCAAGCTTTTTTCACCTAAACGGAGCCCGATTAAATCGCGTCGCGACAACAAGTCCTTCAGTAGCGGCAACGTATTCCATGACACCGATTATTCAGGAGATTACTCGACGGGCAACAATAGCACATCAGGCAATTATTTTGGCGGACATTCTGGCTCATGGAACGACTGCATCGACGACGACATTATCAACGATGCGTTTTTCGACGACTTCTAAAACGCTCAGCGATATCATATTTCGGTTTGTTGTACCCTTTTGTCGGTTCTTCGACTTAAAAGGGGAACCTCGGCATGGTTCTTGTTGTTTGAAATTTCTGAAAACGTATTTATCACGCATATGAAATTCACAAAATTCCTGATGGCCTACGCAGGCGCCGCCACCATGCTGTTCGCACACGGCAGCGAACCGGCCGCAGACCAGCTGACCAAAACAACCGATGCTATGAACTCAGTAATCATCTACTTCACCCACACAGGGAATACGGAGCTTGCGGCAAAGGAGCTCTCGAAGGCAACGGGAGCTAAAGCCATCCGACTCATGCCGAAACAACCCTATTCGTCGGCCGATGTCGACTGGACCAATGAGACCTCCCGATGCACACGCGAGCATCTCGACCAATCGCTACGTCCGGCGATTACGCCTATCGACATTGATTTCACCAAAGTCGATACGTTGTTTCTGGGTTTCCCGATCTGGTGGCACGACTGCAACCGCTCATACGGCATACACTGCACCACGCTCAGATAAGTGGCGACTGCACGGATGTTCTTGCCGAACATTATGGCGTTGCCGACTCTCCTGAGCGGAGCATAATCACGGTTGCAACAACCGCAGGCGCAGACCTTTTTATAAAATCTGCGTTCCCGATATATTGGCGTTATCGGCGGCAGGTCAATCTCCTGCATGACATAATCAAGTTCCCCTTCGACATCCGACAGGTCTCTGCCACATCCACTACAGAACTGCGATGCAATGTTTCCTATCTCATCGGGAGTCTCCACCATTTTACGGGTTGTTCCCTCATGGCCCGGCTGTCCGCCGACAGCCTTGTCCGACTTTTTCCTCAGCTACCTGGTACGCCGTTCTACCTCAGACCTTATAGGCTCTTTCGATGGAGGTGTACTGCTGTTGCCGAAGTCTTTGGGCGGCTTATCATATTTTTCCAGCCGCTTGCGCAGTTCGCGGTTCTCTTTCAGCAGTCTGTCGACATTGCGGTTAAGCGAATGATTTTCGGCATACAGGGAATCAACCGATTTTCTCAACGATTGAAGTTCGGATAATAGTCCGGCCAAAGCCGAATTTATGTCGTTAACCTGCTGTTTCACAGATACAAAGATAGCGATTTTGTTTGACATATGCAAATAAAACCGCTATTAATTTTTTGACATTCAGTTGATTAAGTCGAATTATCAACCTAAACACCTCTATTGCCGATTCGCTGAATAGTTACGTAAAATAGTGAAAGCGTTAAAAAATCTAAACGCAAATCTGGCCGTGCTTTGAAAATGGATAAGCCCCACTTGCAGAACCCCATTTCGGCCCCATGCCGAGGGTGCAGCCGCTTTGAGAGTGCGTTTGATGCAAACCGCTGAAAAATAATGAAATATATAGCCAAAAGTGTGCAATTTGAGGTGACGAAATCGTGGCACCCTCCATGCACACCGGATATTTCAATATTTTGCGCCGTAGTGGGGCGGGGCAAAAAGAAACGACCTCTGAAAATCGCTGATTTTCAGAGGTCTTCTATGGTCTGATGGACCCTTTAGTGATCCGCGTGGGGCTCGAACCCACGACCCCAACATTAAAAGTGTTGTGCTCTACCAGCTGAGCTAGCGAATCATGATGTATGGGCTAACGGGGAAGTTCTGCGGTAAATTGACGTGGCTTGCATTTCGCTCACAGAGGTTATTTCCCAAAAGCGATGCAAAGGTAGGAAGTATTTTTCAATTGAGCAAGAGTTGAGACCGATTTTTCCAAAAATTTTATCCTACGGTTGCGTAATGACGTGGGTATTCGTACCTTTGAATCCGTTTACCGCCTGACGAGGCGATTCGCCGTCGGTATTCAGATTGCCTTATCTCTGATTTTTGCAAATAAATATACCATGAGCCATACTTCCAGCAATATCTCCAAAGCTACGGTAGCGGCCGTCAACGCCGGGACTAAGGCGGACGCCAAGCCGCGCAAGCCGGGGCGCATCCTGGCCATCGATGTGATGCGCGGCATCACCGTGGCGGGCATGATTCTCGTCAACAATTCCGGCGGTCCTGGCACCTACACGCCGCTCGAACATTCATCGTGGAACGGTCTGACGCCCACCGATCTCGTTTTCCCCTTCTTCATGTTCATCATGGGTATCTCCACGTTCATCTCGCTGCGCAAGTTTGATTTCCGTCTGAGCGCTCCGCTGGCGTGGAAGATTCTGAAGCGCACGGTGCTTATCTTCGCCATCGGCATGGGTCTGGCGTGGCTGTCGCTCTTCGCCAAGGGGCTTATTGTAGAGGGGAAGACGCTCTGGGAGGCCACGATGCACTTCGGCGACATCCGCATTCTCGGCGTCCTCCCGCGCCTGGCAATATGCTACGGCATCGGCTCGCTGCTTGCCGTGACGCTCCGCCACCGCTGGCTCCCGATTGTCATCGTGGCCACGCTCGTGCTCTACGGCATCATGCTCCTTGTGGCCAACGGCTATGCTCCCGACGAGACCAATATCCTGTCCATCGCCGACCGGGCCGTGCTCACCGACGCACATATGTATTATACCAAGGTCGACGGCGTGCGCATACCCATCGACCCCGAGGGTGTGCTCTCCACCATCCCGTCGATTATGCATGTGATGATAGGCTTCTGGTGCGGACGCCTCATAATGGAGATCCGCGACAACCGCGACCGCGCTCTGCGCCTGTTGCTCGTGGGCTTCGTGCTGACGCTCTGCGGCTGGCTGCTGAGCTACGGCCTCCCCATCAACAAAAAAGTATGGTCGCCAACGTTCGTGCTCACCACCTGCGGCATGGCCTCGGCCCTGCTCGGCTTCCTCGTCTGGGCCATCGACATACGCGGCATGCACGGCCGCTGGACGCGCTTCTTCGAGGTGTTCGGCGTCAACCCGCTCTTCCTCTACGCCCTGGCCTGGGTGGTGGCCATATTCATGGGACTGAAATGCTTCCCCGACGCCGCTGCCCCCGACGGCGTCTACAGCGCCAAGAGCTGGATATACTATTGCGTACTGCTGCCGCTTACCGGCAACGCCTCGCTCTCGGCCTGCCTCTACGCCATAGCGTTCGTACTCTTCAACTGGCTCTGCGGCCTTCCGCTTTACCGCAAGAAAATCTACATCAAGATCTGATATGACACCACTACGCCATATCGCCATAGGCGCTCTGCTTCTCTGTTCAGCTGCTGCAAGCGCCGCCGCTACTCCCGCTCCGGGCTACCCCATAAGCCAGGTGCCCTTCACCGCCGTCAAGGTCGACGATTCATTCTGGACACCGCGCCTGCGCGCGAGCCGCGACGTGACCATCCCCCTGGCCTTCAGTAAATGCGAGTCGACGGGCCGCTACGACAATTTCGTGCGCGCCGCCCATCCGTCCGACACCATCCGCATCGGCGGATTCCCATTCGACGACACCGACGTCTACAAAACCATCGAGGGCGCCTCCTACCTCCTGCAGACCTTCCCCGACAAGCGTCTGGAGACCTACATCGACAGCGTCCTGACGCTCGTTGCCGCCGCGCAGGAGCCCGACGGCTACCTCTACACAGCCCGCACGATGAACCCGGCCCATCCCCACGACTGGGCAGGCTCACGCCGCTGGGAGGCCGTGGAGAATCTCAGCCATGAATTCTACAACCTCGGCCACATGGTCGAAGGGGCCGTGGCTCACTTCCAGGCCACAGGCAAGCGCAACTTTCTCGACATCGCCGCGCGCTACGCCGACTGCGTGGTGCGCTCCATCGGCACCGACCCCGGCCAGACCGACTGCGTGCCCGGCCATCAGATAGCCGAGATGGCGCTCGCGCGCCTCTATCTCGCCACCGGCGAACGCCGCTACCTCGACCAGGCGAAATATTTTCTCGACCGCCGCGGCCACACCTCGCGCCGCGACGCCTACTCGCAGGCCCATCTCCCCGTGGTCGAGCAAAAGGAAGCCGTCGGCCATGCCGTCCGCGCCGCCTATATGTACTCCGGAATGGCCGACGTGGCCGCTCTGACGGCCGACAGCGCCTACATTCGCGCCATCGACCGCATCTGGGACAACATCGTGGGGCGCAAGCTCTACATCACCGGCGGCATCGGCGCCACCAGCCATGGCGAGGCTTTCGGAGCCGACTACGAGCTGCCCAACATGTCGGCCTACTGCGAGACCTGCGCCGCCATCGGCAACGTCTACGTAAACCACCGCCTCTTCCTGCTCCACGGCGACTCGAAATACTACGACGTAGTGGAACGCACACTCTACAACGGCCTCCTTTCGGGCGTTTCGCTCGACGGCGGCTCGTTCTTCTACCCCAATCCGCTCGAATCGGCCGGACAACACCGGCGCCAGCCCTGGTTCGGCTGCGCATGCTGCCCGTCGAACGTCTGCCGCTTCATCCCCTCGATTCCCGGCTACGTCTACGCCGTGCGCGGCCGCGACGTCTACGTCAACCTCTTCATGGGCAACAGCGCACGCCTCGATGTCGACGGCCGCAAGGGCGCCGTCGCCCTGAGCCAGCACACCGACTACCCGCGCAGCGGCCGCGTCGACATCACCGTCGACGCCAACCGCCTCGGCGAGTTCGCCCTGCGCGTGCGCATCCCCGGCTGGGCGCAGGGGCGCCCCGTGCCCTCCGACCTCTACAGCTACGCCGACACGCTGCATCCGCAGTGGACCATCGCCGTCAACGGCCAACCCGTCGAGGCCGCGCTGCGCGACGGCTACGTCACCATCTCGCGCCGCTGGCGCAAGGGCGACGTCGTATCGCTCGACCTGCCGATGGAGCCGCGCGTAGTGGCCGCCCACCCCATGGTGAAGGCCGACCGCGGCCGTGTAGCCGTAGAGCGCGGTCCGCTGGTATACTGCGCCGAATGGCCCGACAATGAGGCCGACATATCTTCCGTGCTGCTCAACCGCTCTCCCCGATTCGAAGCAGAGGAGCGAACCGACCTCCCCGGCGGAGTCACAGCGCTCTACACCCATGCCCAGCGTCTCGCCTACCACACCGACGGCACCATCGAGGCGCTCCCCACGCGCCTCACGCTTATCCCCTATTTCGCCTGGGCCCACCGCGGCGCCGGCAAGATGGCCGTATGGCTCGCCCGCGACGTCCAGGCCGTGAAGCCGACCCTCCCCTACTCGCTCGCCACCTCGGCGCGCCTCTCGGCCTCCGCACCGGGCGAGGCATTGGCCACCGTGAGCGACGGCACCGTTCCCGCCGACGCCTCCGACCGTTCCGTGGGCTACTTCCCGCTCGATCCGCTCGCTGAAGGAGCCGACGCCCATTGGCTTCAATACGATTTCCCCGAAGCCACGTTCGTGCGCTCGGCGTCGGTCCACTGGGTTGACGACGCCCCCTGGGGCGACGTGCGCCTGCCGCAGACATGGCGTCTGCGCTACCGCGACACATCCGGCCACTGGCATTCCGTAGGCTTCAACGCCGTGCGGCTCGCCGACCCCGACGCCGAGGTATACCCCACCCGTAAGGGCGAGGCAAGCACCGCCGCCTTCGACCCCGTCGAAGCCACGGCCATCCGCCTCGAGATTTCGCCCGCACCCGGAGCTAAAGCCGGCGTGGCCGAATGGAGCGTGGAGTAATCCATCTTGAATTTCCATCCGAATATTTCGCCAAAACCGGCGAAAGCAGTAATTTTGCACCCGAAAATCGAACCGGCCCCCCCAAAAAGCGGGACCACAATGGATATGCGGATAGTACGTTTCTTAAAAGACTGGACTCTCATAATCTCCATATTGGCAGGCATTTTCGGCTACTTCATCTATACCGGCATCCCGGCGCTTGAGCCTACGCGCGCCGCGGCCAACCGCGCCGTGGCCATTGTGCAGCCGCTGCTCATCTTTGCCATGCTCTTCCTCACCTTCTGCAAGGTCGACCCGCGCCAGCTGCGTCTGCGCCGCTGGCATGGCTGGCTGCTCGCCATCCAGTGCGGCCTCTTCGCCGCCATAGGCTGCGTGCTTGTGGCAATGCCCCACAGCGGCTTGCGGGTGGTGCTTGAAGGGGCGATGATATGCCTCATCTGTCCTACGGCCACGGCGGGAGCCGTAATCACCCGTCGGCTCGGCGGCGACGTCAACAACATAACCACCTACACCATGCTCATCAACCTCGCGACGGCGCTTCTCATCCCCGCCATGGTGCCGCTGGTGCATCCCAACCCCGACCTCAACGCCTTCACCGCCGCGGCGCTGATACTCGGAAAAGTGTTTCCCCTGCTGTTGATGCCGCTGGTGGCCGCGATGCTCCTGCGCTACTCCCTGCCGCAATTATGCGCACGCATCGCCCGCTACCAGGACCTGTCGTTCTACCTCTGGGCCGTGGCCCTCGCCCTTGCCATGGCCGTGACCACGCGAAGCATCGTCCACTCTACCGTCGCGCTCTCCACCCAGCTCTGGCTCGTGGCCGTATCGCTCGCATGCTGCGCCGGCCAGTTCTACTTCGGCCGCCGCATAGGGCGCCGCTACGGCGACACCATCACCGCCGGGCAGTCGCTCGGCCAGAAAAACACCGTGCTGGCCATCTGGATGGGCTACACCTTCTTCACCCCCGTCACCGCCATCGCCGGCGGCTTCTACAGCATCTGGCACAATCTGGTCAACTCCTACCAGCTCTACCGCGCCAAAGGCGGTAAAGGCGGGGCGTGACAGCACGGTGTTTGCGGCGTCGCCTTCGGGACCTCCGCCACGGCCGAAAAACATCAAAAAAAGTAGGCGTTTGCGGTGAAATTTAACGTTTTGGCAACACATCGTAACGAAATTATACATACCTTTGCAAACAGAAGGAGGAGTCCAACACACATCCGAGTGCTCCTCTCCCATTTCCTGCTCATGCAGAGGCAATTGCAGCGAATTCTTTAACCAAATAATTTCTACTTTATCCTTATGAAAAAACTTCTACTCATGCTTTGCATGGTAGTGGGCATTGGCATGTATTCGATGGCCAAACCGACTACTTGGGAATCGAAGCCGACAAATGCAGCTGGCTACGATTCTGCGCTTGAAGGTTCGAGCAGCACAACCACTAAAATTCCGACCGGATGGTGGATTGACAAGACTGCAAACACCAAATGGGATTTAACGGCAAAATATGCATCAGGCGGCTATTATTCACGCGGAACAAATGGATTAACATTCGGCAGCGGAAACGCTGCAATCCAGACTGTCACTCTTGAGACATCCGCTTTTCCTGGCACCATTACAAATGTAACCATCAATGGTGTATCTACAAATGTAAGTTCATCAAAAAAAGGGAATGTAACCGCAACTGTTACGGTTGGGACCGAAACATTTACAGCAACTACTTCCTCCAACAACACTGCAACAGCTAAGGATTTTGTATTTACTGGAAGTGCTTCCGGTAAAATTACAATTGTACTTACTCAGGCTGGGGATGCCGGACGTCAGTTGAATTTTAAAGGTCTTGCAGTAACCTACGATACCGATGGCGGCGACAATCCTCCTGTAACCACGACTGTTACTCCTCCGACTATCACCATCTCCGGCGAGAAGCAGGGCAACGACTACTTGGTTGGTGCTACCGCAACTATTTCGGCTGAAACCGAAATGATTCAGTATACGCTTGACGGCACTACCCCCACTACTGAAAACGGAGAGCTTTATACTGAACCTATCGTTCTTGACAAAGCCCAGAAATACACCATCAAAGCAATTGCCCTTGATGATGATTTCAATGCAAGTGAAGTTAAAGCCCTGGAAGTAAACATAGTCGAGAAGATCGTTACGCCTCCTGCCGGTGATACCGGCACAGTAGTATTTATCGCTGATGGCTATACTTACACTGGAACAGCAGATATTAAGGTTACTTTTAGTGGCACTCAGACTTCTGGTAAAACAATTGCCGACCAAACCTGGACTGCAACAGGTGTATGCGCCCTTGATTTTACAGCTACAAGTCAGTCCACATCCTATACCGACGGCTCAGTCTGCAGATGGTATTCGGGCGATGGCATCACAATCACGCCTCAAACTGGAATTAAGATTACAGGCCTGAAAATGGTTTCTGGGACTTCAAATGCAGTATGCTCAAATGGGACTCCTAAACTTAACAGTATTAACTCGACTGCTTGGGTAGCCGATGGTAATACCGTTGCAACTTGGGCCGGAACCGCCGTATCAGAAGCATTCACTTTCACCAATACTGCTCAGATTCGCTTCCAGTATCTTGAGGTGACATATGAAAAAGTGCAGACCGGTCCGGTTGTTGACAAGCCCATTATCACTATTACCGGCGAAAAGAGCGGCGAAGACTACCTGATTGGTGCCACGGCTTCTATCAGCGCTCCCAAGGCAAGCTACATATTCTATACTACCGATGGCTCTGACCCCAAAGCTGAGGGCAACACCGCCGTAAAAGAAGTAGAAGCCACAAGCGTTGATCTCGGCAAACTTGCTCTCGGCGAAACTACCATCAAAGCCTACATCTGGGATGCAGAAGCCAATGCAAGCGCTGTGGAGACTGTTACAGTCAACGTAGTGAAGAAGCCCGCAGGAATTTTCTGGAGCAGCGACCAGTGCAAGATTTATATCGGCGAAGAGCCTTACACCTTCCCCACTCTGACTAACCCCAACGAACTTAAGATTTCCTACTCGATTCCTGCCGCCGACGCCGCTATCGCAACCATCGACAAGGCAACCGGCGAAATAACCATCGTGGGTGAGGGCTCGACTACAGTCCGCGCCACCTACACTTCGACCGATGATTCCGAATTTGCAGGAAGCTGGGTTCAGTACACCCTCACCGTTGCCAAGCGCCCCGCAGGCGACTCGATGCACGCCACAAGCTATATGTTCGACTTCACTGCAGAGGAAGACTTCCGCGGACTTGGCAGCTATGGAATGAAATTTTTCTCTCAGACTTATACAGGCTCCGATTATGAAACCGATATGGAGAATCCTGTCACCAAGATTATCCGTAAGGGTGTAACTCTCGATTTTGTATTGCCTGACAACTACACTTCAAAGATGCCAACCTATCGTCTCTACCAAGGCACTGCAAAGAAAGGCGACGCCCTGCGTGTTTACAATGCCAAACTGCAGTTCTCGGTTCCCGCACCCGGCCGCATCAAATCGATTGTATTCCATAAGGGTGGAGAAACCAGATGGACTCTTACCGAAGTAAGTGCTGGTGAAATGCCTACAAGATGGGCAGATGATGGTACTGCTACCTGGACTGCTCCAGAGAATGAATCTATTTCAAGCGTCTGGTTCAACTTCAACGGCGATAGACATACCCGCTTTACCGGCATCACCGTTGAATACGACCTGAGCAAGCCCGCTATGCCTTATGTCGTCAGCGAAACAGCTACTGAAATTCTGGTGGAATGCGACGACTGGTGCGAACTCCATTATACGAAGAAGCCGGAGTCGGCCGCCAAGGCTCCGAGCCGCGTACAGCTTGCCGACGGCACTATCGAGGATACCGACGAATGGTACAACCACGGCAACTATCAGATTACCATCGACAAGACCAACGAGCTCCATAAAGATCGCGGCTACAGCTTTATCGCCAACCATGCCGAGACCGGCCTTAAGAGCGACGCTCTGAACCTCTATATCGGTTCCGAGGGCACGCTGACCGGAGTCGAGGGAATTTCGACCGAGGCCGATGCCGACGCTCCCGTTGAGTTCTACGACCTGCAGGGCCGTATGGTGGCCAATCCCCAGGGCGGGATATTTATCCGCCGTCAGGGCATGAAGGTAACGAAAGTAGCCCTTTGAGGGCCCCCTTACATCAATCCATAAAAGGCGGCTCCGCATAGTGCGGAGCCGCCTTTTTAACGTTAAAATCTTAGAAACTACAAGGACCTTAGAGACTTTAGAGACCTTAGAGACCTTAGGAGCCTTAAAGACCTTAGAGACATTAAAGACTTTAGAGACCTTAGGAGCCTTAGAGACCTTAGAGACTTTAAAGACCGAGAAGCGGAGAGGGGCGGCATCAGAAGCCGCGGCGGCGGATTTTGACGGGAATCATCTCGGGGGTGCGCCCGGCGCCGTCGGGAAGCACGAGGGCGAGATGGCCGCCGCCTCCGGCGCCCAGCATCTTCCAGGCGAGGGCCGTCGGGCGGTAAAGCTCGATGAATTCGGCCACTCCGGGCTGCATCATGGCGGGGAAGAGCGCCACCTGAGCGTCGAACGACGCGGCGAATGCGGCGGCGAAGGCCTGCAGGTCGCGCGCCATGATGGCGTCCCAGCAGCGCGAAGCCGCCGACGTAAGCGCCTCGACCTTGGCGGGGGTAATATCCTTCCCTTCGACCACGGAGCATCCCGGGCGGCGCGGGAACATCGGCACGAGCACGATATGGTTTTCCAGCCAGGTGAGTACGGCCTCGTCGTGGCACGACTCGATGCGCTCAGGCCAGTAGCGGCCGTTGTAGTAGTGGCGCGTGAGACCCGACATGCAGATACCGATAGCGTCCTGGGCGCCGGAAACGTGCCCCTTGTTCTCCGGGTCGTTCTCGAAGCAGAAGAGCAGACGGGCGAGCATCTCCTCATTGTAGTCGGGCAGCTCGTAGGGCCATATCTTGCGGGCGGCGTTGCGCGTGGAGGTCGACATACCGCCACGCTCCATAAATTCCACTGTAGGCTCGATGGAGACGGTGAGCGCCCAGCCGGCGCCGAGCTGCGAGACGTAGGGCTGGTCGATCCACGTGCCTGCCAGGTCGATGCGGTAAGGAAGGTGCGACTTGACTCCACTGCGCAGCGAGGTGGTGGAGCGGGCCTCCAGACCGGCGTCGGGCACGCGCTGCAGCTCGATGTACTCGATGCCTCGGTCGGCGCAGAGGCGGCGCTTCACGTCGCTGCCGCCGTCGGAGTTGACCACGAAAATGTCGGGCTTCACCATATCGAGCGTAGCGAGAAAGTCGAGCATGCCGCTGCCGGGATTGATGTAGGCATCGGTGACGTAGCGTATCGCCTTTACCATATATAGACGTTCCTTCTCGGAGTAAACGGTCTTGCGGTTTTTCAGCTCCTCGATGGTGCGGTCGGAGCCGATGCCAACGTAGAGGTCGCCGTAGCGCGAGGCCTCCTTAAAGAAGGCCACATGGCCCGAATGGAGCATGTCGTAGCAGCCGGAAACGAATACTTTTTTATTCATTATATGATGATAAGAGTGTTACGGACGCACGAGCCGTGCGTCCCTACAATTTTGATTATCGTATTTGCGGATTGCGGAGGATGGCAGCGGCATACAGGAGAACGACGGCGAAGCAGCCTACGGGCATCCAGAAGGAGGCGCCTATGCCGAAGGCGTCGCTCAGAAGGGCCTGAAGCGGCGTGATGAGCGCACCGCCGAGGATGGCCATTATCAGACCCGAGGCGCCGAGTTTGGCGTCGTCGCCCCCGACGCCCTCGAGAGCGATGCCGTAGATGGTGGGGAACATGAGCGACATACACCCCGATACACCCACCAGCGCCCAGACCGACGGCCACCCGCTGCCGTAGATCACAACCAATGTGCAACATATGGCCGCCACGGAAGCCACGACGAGCAGACGCGCAGGACGCACGTAGGCCATCAGCCACGTGAACAGGAAGCGGAAAGCCGTGAAAGCCAGGATGCTGTAGAGGAAAACCATCGAGGCTTCGCGTTCGAGCACTCCCAGACGCGCCATAGCCAGACGGATGGTGAACGACCAGACGCCCGTCTGCACTCCCACATAGAAAAACTGCGCTACCACGCCGTAGCGCCAGCGGCGGTTGGCAAACAGCCGGCGGAAACTTTCCGAGATTCTGAACGAAAGGCCTTCGGAACGTTCGGAGGGCATGCGCACGAAGGCGATGACCACCAGCAGCGCGAGCAGCACGATGCCGATGAGCATATATGTGACCGACACGGCGCTGAGCTCGTGGGCCTGCACCTGGCGAAGAGCCTCGGCATCCATGCCGGCACGCTCGGCGGCGTCGGCGGCATTGAGTTCCGAGAGGATGAAATGGCGGCTTAGCAGTATGCCGCATACGGCTCCGACAGGATTGAGCGTCTGGGCTATGTTGAGGCGTCGGGTGGCCGTCGCCGCCGGACCCATGGAGAGGATGTAGGGGTTGGCCGTAGTCTCAAGAATGGCGCATCCTCCGGCCATTACGTAAATGGCGAAAAGGAAGAAACCATAAGAAGCCGCCTCCCCGGCGGGAAAGAAGAGCAGCGTGCCGGCCGCGTAAAGCGCCAGACCGAGCATTATGCCGGCTTTATAGCTGTGTCGACTGATAAAAATAGCCGCCGGAAGAGCGAAGCAGAAATAGGCGCCGTAGAAGGAAAACTGCACCAGCGAGGTCTGGAGGTCGGACATCGACATGATACGCCGGAAGGCCGCCAGAAGCGTATCGTTCATATTGTTTGCCAGACCCCACAGCAGAAACAGGAGCGACACCAACGCGAACGGCACACCGAAAGCTACGGCACTGCGTTTACTCTGATTTGTAATGGAATTTCTCATGGCGTGAATCTTACTTGCAAAGTTAGGGCTTTCAGCGGAAAAATTTCAGAAGTTGCAAGAAATTCAGTAGCTTTACAATGCGAAAACATCCAAAACAGATAGCCATATGGATATACTTGAAGCCATGACGGTGCGCCGGTCGGTGCGCACTTTCACCAGACGACCGATAACCGCTCTTCAGGCCGAACGCATCGTGGCGGCCATATCCGACGCCGCCAATCCGTTCGGCCAGACCCCCGACATAAAGCTGATCCGCTTCGGCGAGGAGCGAGACCTGCGGCCGTCGACCTACGGAATGATACGCGGGGCATGCGACTATCTCGCCATGGGCTACGGCTACAGCGAGGCCGACGCCCTTGCCGCCGGCTTCGCCATGGAGCAGGTGGTGCTCGAAGCTACCCGACTGGGGCTCGGTACGTGCTGGATAGCAGCCACCTTCCGCGGAAGCGACTTCGAGGGGAAAGCTACGTGGAGCCGGGAGCAGCCGCTGAAAGTGGTAATCCCGGTGGGCGTGGCGGCGAGAAAGAGCCTTGTGGAGCGCGTGGCGCGCATGGCCGCCGGGAGCGACCGGCGCAAGCCGATGGACAGCCTATTTTTCGCGTCCGGATTCACAGGCCCGCTCTGCGGGGATTCGCCTTTCTACGAAGCGCTGGCCATGATGAGGCTCGCCCCGTCGTCGACCAACTCACAGCCCTGGCGCGCCGCAGCGGGCGCCGACGGGCGCAGCGTGGACTTTTTCAGCCGCGACACAAGCAGACTGTCGACGCTCGACTGCGGCATCGGTATCTGCCATTTCGCCATGGCCGAACGCGCCTGCGGCCACTCCGGCAGTTTCATGCGCCTCGCCGAAGCCCCCGCCCAGCCCGCCGGGTTGCGGTACATCACCACATATATCAGAGAATAAATTGTTGATTCTGCACTCGCTTCCCACATTGATGGTAAAACCCTGTTTGCAGGCTGTTACCGAAAAGTTAAACACAAGGGCAAATGTTTTCTATTATTTTAAGATACTGATAACACAAGAGTTAAATCCGAGTTAAACCTATAAGTCAAATTAAACGCAAGGCTGTTATTCTTATCAAAGAAAGCGGAAAGAATAACGAACAATAGCTTTAAAAACACATTTGACTTATGAAAAAGAAAATTCTCGGACTTGCTGCAATTGCAATGTCGCTCATCGCCCTCCCCTCCGTAGCCCAGAACAAAAAGAACAACGACGGCCGGAAGAAGGAGGCTCGTATTGAAAACACCCAGTGCACCAAAGACTTCAAGAAAGGCGACCGCGCCACCTGCATATTCGAAGGGCTCACCCTCAGCGATACTCAGAAAGACCAGCTGAAACAGCTTAACGAAAAGCAGCTTGCCGACCGCAAGGCCCGCAAGGAGGCACTCCGCGCCGACCGCCAGCGCAACGACTCGACCATGCGCGCCGAGCGCCGCGCCTCGAAGAAAGCCTACCTTGAAGAGGTGAAGGCAATCATCGGCCCCGACCAGTATGTAGTGTTCCTTGAGAACTTCTATCTCAACGGCGGCCAGGGCAACGGCCACGGCAAAGCCGTCAGAGGCCAGAAAGGCCACGGCCATCACGGCCACTTCGCCCAGAACGGCAAGAACCGTAACGGCAAAGGTATGAACCGCGCCGACAAGGCTCAGAATACTTCCTCCGAAGCCAACGCAGCTTCTTAATTTGAGGTTTCCTAAAAATACTCCATAATTACATCCGCCAGGGGCGGTGTAGAAGCTTCCGGGCCGATACACCACCCTGGTGACCTATTTATGGCGCCAGGACCTTTGCCATGTCGGCGGAAAAGCTTAAATTTGCGCGATTTAACCATAAAACCGACATGAAAATACACATCGGGCAGCTGCGCCGCCCGGGATTGACACTGGTATTAGTTCTCGCCGCTCTTCCTGCGGCATTCGCCCAGGTAGTGGACACTGTCAAAACAGCTGAGAAGCCGCTGCCGCCGGTGGTGCGCAGCTTCATCGGCGACTATGCCGAGAGCGCCGACGGCGCCATCTCCCTGCGTAACGCCACAAAACGCCAGCAGTTCAACGGCTCGCAGAAATCCACCTTCGACCGCGACATCGCATCGCCCAAATCGGCCGGATTCCATCCCGACGGAAGCCGTCTGTATGTCAACTCGCTCGAAGGATGCGCCACGGTGGTGTACGACGCCCGCACAATGCGCAAGCTCAAGGTGATAAGCCACCGGTTCACGCCCGCATCCGACGCGCGCTGGGCCGCTCCCTCGGGCTTTTACCCATGGACACACTACGCCGACGGCGCCAGGCGCCCGTTCAGCGGCAAACCCGTGGAAATGGCCTTCTCCCACCACGGGCGCTATCTGTGGGTGCCCTACTACCGGCGCTCGTTCGACATCAACGCCCAGGACCCCTCGGCCGTGGCCGTAATCGATACGCGCACCGACTCGATCGTACGTATGTTCGAGACCGGACCGCTCCCCAAAATGGTTGCAACATCCAACGGAGGCGACCTTCTGGCCATAACCCACTGGGGCGACAACACGGTGGGACTCATAGACATATCGGGTGAACGACCCGATACATGGCGCCATCTGCAACCAATCGTAATCGGGAAGAAACTCCAGCTCGACTTTCCGCTCGACCGGAGCGTGGACCGAGACTCGAAGTCGGGGCTGCTGCTTCGCGGCACGATTTTTACCCCCGGCGACCGCCATATGCTCATAGGCTGCATGGGCGGCAGCATAGCCGTGGTCGACGTGGCCCGGCGCCGCCACACCGGCTTCATCAACGACATCTACAACGTGCGCCATCTCGCCCTGCGCGGCAACCGGGTCTATGCCTCGCAAAATGTGGCCGGAAAAATCTGGAGCATCGCCACCGATAGTCTTACTTCCGCCATCGACCGCGCCGCGGAGGCCGGGCGACGCGCAATCTCGGCTAACGGATGGCGCGGATGTCAGGTGGGGAAGGGAGCGCGCACGCTTGAGGTATCGCCCGACGGACGCTACACATTCGTGGCCTGCAACTTCGACAGCCGTGTAGACGTAGTCGACAACGAAACAATGAAAGTGGTGACTTCCATACGCTGCGACTCCTATCCCGTAGGACTCGCGCTCTCGCGCCGGGGTGGAACACTGGCCGTAACGTCGCAGGGGCGCCGCGGCCAGGGAGGGAATGCCCTCAATCTCTTCAACATACACCGGAAATAACCGTACATTCCAATAATCAGGGCGGCATGTCGAAATCTGTCGACACGCCGCCCTGATTATACATATAAACTGATTTTAGCGGACTATTTCCTTGGCAACACTGTTGCCGCGGCGCACGATGTAGATACCCGGAGCCGGATGAGCAACACGGATGCCCTGCAGATTGTAATATACCGGAGGAAGCTGGCTGTCGGAGTCGGAAGTGACACCCTCCACACCCGACGAGGCGGCTTTGAAGTAGAGGCGGAAATTGTCGAAACAGGTCCAGTCGGTGGACATTGTCACCGTCTTGCGAATACCGACACGGAGCGCACCGCGTTCGGGCAGAATATATTCCACGGAGTTACCGGTATATTTGCCTGCGGTGTTGAAGGCCGTGTTGGCCGACCACACGTCGTTGGGGACATTCGAGAGCGTGTAATCCTCGCTGTGGAGCGAAACGAAGGGAGTCTCCATGTCGGCGATATAGAGCACCGGGTGCAGACGCTCGTAGCCGTCGCGGTGGGCGGCAAACGAATACTCGCGGCTGCCGTAGCGATAGAATCCCTGTGCCTCAAGCCGATATGTGCCTGCCGGCATATTTTCGAGAATCTGGTAAGTGTCGAAATTCTTGTCGAAATGCTCGGCCACACCGGCATTGGCGGCCGTAAATACCGTACCGAGCCAGCCGTTGCCATTGTTGGCGTTGAAATCGGGATTCGCGAGAAGATACGTCACGTCGTTGAACCCTTCGGGAGCATCAGTAGAGAGGGAGGCTGACTTGGCAGCGGCGAGTGCATCGAGCGCCTGACGCAGAGCGGCTGTGAGCGACTCCACCGTGCGGTTGGAATCAACCAGAGTCTCGGCCATGGCGATGGCTGCATCGTAGGATGCGTCGCCACCGGCCTGCGCCGTTTTGGCCTTGGCAAGCTCCGAAGCATAAACGCCCCAGAGCTCGAGCATCTGCTGTTCGGCAGCCGTGACGGGCATCACGCCGCCGACGCTCATGTTGCCGACTCCGCCGAGAGCGAACGCCTCGCCGGGGGTCGAGACTGCGAAATCCGTATCCGTTACTTTTGCCGTGACGCCCGAAGTGCGGTAATACAGCCCGTGAGTATCGCGGCCGATAAGGCGCACAAGCACGGGCGACGACACAGCGGCACCACCTTCGAGAGCCATGGAGGCAGACTCACTCCACTCGCCATCTATAGCATCAGCTACATAGTGGACGAGAGCGGCACGCGAGGGCACGGCGGCAAGCAGATGCCAGCGGCCATCGTAGCCGCTCTTCCAGAGGTCGAAGCCGGCAGGCGCAATCCCCTCGGGACCGAAAGCTTCCGGGGCCGACAGGGTGCCGAAACCGGTATCAGCCGTAGAACGGACGAGTTTCACACCCTCGGTCGTGCGTAGCAGGAAGTATACCTGAGTTTTCCCGTCGTTGTCGACAACGACACGCGGACTCTCCACGGCAGTTACATTCGAATCGAACGTCGCCGGAGCCGACTCCCAGTGGAAAAGGTCGGGCGACTGCATCAACACTACAGAAAGTCCGTCGGCCGATACTCCGGCCATAAGATAACGGCTGTTGCGGGAGTCGCGGGCGATGAAAGCATCCTGAGCGACGATGCCACTGCCTGCGCCAAGCCTTTCAAAACGTTTTCCCATCGTCGACTCTCCGGCGAGCGCGAACTCAACGGAGCCGCCCGAGGGAGCGCCGGTGAGCAGATAGCCCGTGAACGCATCGGCGGGAGCAAGCGTAACCGGGAACTGAAGCACGCCCTCTGCTCCGTCGGGCATGCGCACCGTGGCCGAAAGCGTCCCGGCAGCGCGAGGCTCTTCAGAACTGTTGGCCCGGAGAATATCGAGCGTAGCCGAATACAGACCCGAAACGGGAGCGATGTCGGCCGAGGGGGGTTCCATGAACCATTCAACTGACGCACCCGAGGGGAGAACTGTCGGGAGCTGAACGGCTTCGTGAAGCCAGCGGAGCCTGTCGGCTACCGGCGCAAGCGCGTCAAGCGCCTCCTCGCGTGCGGCATCGCTGAGGTCGGAGCGTCCGACCTCCGGTTTCACGGCATCTCCCAGAGCGAAGCGGATGATGCTGAATGAATATGGGGGCACCTGATAGACTGATGTGGAGGGAGCTACGCTTTCCATAGCTCCGGCGGCCGGAGCCACATTGCGCGGATTGTCGAGCGTGTTTATGTCGGTATCGGATGCAGAGGTGAGCACCGTCACATCGGCCGACAGCATCGAGGCGTTAGCCATATTGATTGTGAGAGGAGTGGCATTTCCTGATGTGTTTACCACCTTTACAAACATGGTGTTGTCGTCGTCGTTGACGGTCGATGAGAAGTAGAGCGAACGACCCACGGGGAATGTAACGTTGTGGACAAGTTCGCCGTCGAGCCAGCATTTCACCGACGGCCCGTTGACCTCCACCTTTATATGGTAGTCGCGGCCGGATTCAATCTTGCCCGGTCGCAGGTCGAAATCGGATTTAGTGCCGTTCTTGCAATACTGGAGGCCGTGCTGCGAATTGTTCCATCCGCCTATGTTCCACCAGCAGTAGTTGGAGGCGTCGGCATAGTTGAACACGATGAGGAAGCCCTCGCTTCCGGAAATCTTGCGCGCGTCGCATTCGAAAACGTAGGAATCGGGCAGTTCAGTGTTCAATATCGCCATATCGCCCTGCAGCGAGAGGTTTTTCTGATAGAGCGTCTCATTGTTGTTGCCCCAGGTTGAGCCGGCCGTCCAGTTGTCTATGCCTGCGGCGAAATCGTCGGTGAATATTTCCGTGCCGTCGGGGCGGGTGATTTTCACGTTGTCGAAATAAGCGCGGGTGCTCCAGGTCGACACGCCCACCTGCTTGCCAAGCGAGGCTGTATTGTTCTCCTCGGTGAATTTCACGTTCTGGCGCCCCACGTTGGTGGCCATAAGCTGCTGGACATAGTAGGAGGGGATACCGAACGCGTCGGCGTGGGTAAAGCGGATCATGTCGGGCAACCAGCCGCCGCCCCGCTCTTCGTTGTAGAAAATCGGGGCATAGGAGTTCATCACCACGATGTCGGAATTGCGCTCCATTCCGAGCATGTAGACGGCCTCGCCGAGAGCGGCGCGCAGCGGACCGGCGCCTACCTCGCCGGCAGGCTCCGTGACGGCATATTCTCCGACATAGATTTTTGGGCCGGTGCGGTCGTAGGAATCATATTTCCCGTACTGGAGCTCGAACCATCCGGGAGTGCGGTAATAATGCTCGTCGACCATCTCGACCGGATAGGGATTGCGCCAGGAAGGTGTATCCGTGCCCCACGACTCGACATTGCCGATAAGGGTGATTTCCGGGTAACGCGACTTGATGGCATCGTAGAAAGCCTTGTAGCGCTCGGCATAATGGTCGAAACGAAGATCATTGGGGTCGTAATTGTAGTTTTCGTTGCCAATCTCCAGCAGGCGGAGATTGAACGGCTCGGGATGGCCGGCGGCTGCACGGCGTGCGCCCCACTCGGTGGTGACGTCGCCGTTGCAGTACTCGATGGCATCGAGAGCCTCCTGAATGTAGGCGTCGATGTCGGTATAGTCCACCGCATAGAAATGGCCGAGACCGATATTTACCACAAACAGCGGCTCCGCACCCAGATCTTCCGTAAGCTGCAGGAATTCATGGAAGCCCATGCCGTCGGTGCAGGGGTATCCCCAGTTGTGGTTGTAGTGGCCGGGGCGCTCCTCAACCGGGCCGATGGTCTTCTTCCATTCGAAGCGGTTGTTGTTCTCGGCCGTACCGTAGCCCTCGATGTAGCATCCGCCCGGAAAGCGGACAAACGAAGGCTGCATCGCCTCAAGCATTTCGGCCAGGTCGCGCCGGCATCCGTTGGGACGGCCACGGAACGTGGGCGGGAAAAGACTCACCATGTCGAGGCAGAGCGTGCCGGGCTTGTCGAACGTGAGGTTGAACTTGCAGTCGGAAGCGGTGACCGTGGCCGTCATCTCGCCCGACACCTTGGTCCATTTGCCGTCGGCCCGGAATGCCACAGCCCCCTGCGCGGCGACTTCGCCGCCGGCAGTGGCCAGAGAGAACGAAGCGGTTCCGGAATAAGAGGTATCCGATTTCACCCAGAAAGAAAATGAATACGTATCGCCTTCCGTAGCTTTGATGCCCCAGTAGCCTGTGTTGGATATCCCCTCCCCTGCTTCTGAAATCTTCAGCTCGAGGGCCGCGAGATGGGCGTCGTTCATAAGGCCGGTTCCGATAGCGACTGCCTCGGCGCCGTCGAGAGGTGTCCAGAATTCGAGACCGTTGGCCTCGAACGAGCGGTTGCGGATCAGCTCAGCATAAAGACCACCGTCGCCGGCATTGTTGATTTCCTCATAGAAAATACCGTAGTGGAGCGGACCGATTTTAGCGCCGCGAGAGGCGGCATCGATATTCAAAGTGACCTGAGCGCCCGCCTGGACGCCACATACGGCCAAAGCAGCTCCCAGAAGAGCTTGTCTGAACAAGTAAGAAGGCATAGAATTCATGGTATTAAGGCAGCCGACCCTTTCAGCGACTGCATTCTGCATAATATAATACTGTTTACAAATTTACGGATTGAAACATACATTTACAACAGCATCCCCGAAAAATCGGCTAACGGCAAAATAACTTAAAATTTAGGGTTGCGTTTGAGCAATGAGAAAGGTCAAATCGTAGTTTATTATAAGAATCAACAAAAATAATACCTAAGTAACTGGTCGAAATTATTTTAATATTTCCGGGAGGAAAATTTTCGGGAGATTTTTCTCGATGAAGAAGGAGTGTAGATGTCTACACGACTGATGAAGAGAGGAAAAGATTCGAAAATTTTACCGCGGAAATGTTGAAATAATTAGATCAGGAAAGTATAAAATAATTTTGAACAGTTACTTAAATAATACCATATGGCAAAGAAAGAATACTTTCCCACGATAGGAAAAATCAAATTCGAGGGAACACAGAGCTACAACCCGCTGGCGTTCCGCTATTACGACGCAGAGCGCACCGTGCTCGGGCGCCCCATGAAAGAATGGCTGAAATTCGCCATGGCATGGTGGCATACCCTCACTGCCGAGGGTGGCGACCAGTTTGGCGGAGGTACCAAGAAATTCCCCTGGAATGATGCGCCCGACGCCATGACGGCAGCAAAACAGCGCGCCGATGCCGGATTCGAAATCATGCAGAAGCTCGGCATCGAGTATTTCTGCTTCCACGACGTGGACCTCATCGGCGACCCGGCCGACATCGACGAATACCAGACCCGTATGGCCGAAATCACCGAATACCTCAAGAGACTGATGGCCGAGACGGGCATAAAGAACCTCTGGGGCACGGCCAACGTGTTCGGCAACGGCCGCTACATGAACGGCGCAGCCACCAATCCCGACTTCGACGTAGTGGCCCGCGCAGCCGTACAGATCAAGGGTGCCATCGATGCCACGATAGCCCTCGGCGGCAGCAACTACGTGTTCTGGGGCGGCCGCGAAGGCTACATGAGCCTGCTCAACACCGACCAGAAGCGAGAAAAGGACCATCTGGCAATGATGCTGAAAATGGCCCGCGACTACGCCCGCTCCAAAGGTTTCACCGGCACTTTCCTCATCGAGCCCAAGCCCATGGAGCCCTCCAAACACCAGTATGACGTCGATACGGAGACCGTAATAGGATTCCTTAAAGCTCATGGCCTCGATAAAGACTTCAAGGTGAACATCGAGGTGAACCACGCCACGCTCGCCGGCCATACATTTGAGCATGAACTGGCGGTGGCCGTCGACAACGGGATGCTCGGCTCAATCGATGCCAACCGCGGCGACTATCAGAACGGCTGGGATACCGACCAGTTCCCCATCGACAACTACGAGCTTACCCAGGCCATGATGCAGATAATACGCAACGGAGGCTTCGGCAACGGAGGCACCAACTTCGACGCCAAGACGCGCCGCAACTCCACCGACCTCGAGGACATCTTCATCGCCCACATCGCCGGGATGGACGCCATGGCCCGCGCGCTGCTCAGCGCCGCCGAAATTCTGGTAAAATCGCCCTATAAGAAGATGCTCGCCGACCGCTACGCAAGCTTCGACGGCGGCAAAGGCAAAGAATTCGAGGAGGGCAAGCTCTCGCTCGAGGCGCTTGTTGACTACGCCAAAGCCCACAGTGAACCTGCCCAGACCTCGGGCAAGCAGGAGCTGTATGAGGCAATCATTAACATGTACTGCTAAGAAGGACCTCATAACGGCCCGGCTGCGGCGTCGCCGCAGGAATGCAAAATACAAAATACGGCGGTGTTTCAAAAATCGATTCTTGAAACACCGCCGATTTTTTGCTAATTTTGCAGCCACGCAACGGGGGATAATCCGAAAAGCGGGGATAATACAGAAACAGGTTGATTAAAAACAGGTTGATAAAAGGTATAGTTTAATGAAGAAATCTTTGCTTTCGCTCGCCATGGGCACTTTTGCGCTCGGAATCGTGGAATTCGGCATGATGGGAATTCTGAGCGACATAGCCCGCGATTTGAAAATAAACATAGTAGATGCCGGCCATCTTATTTCAGCCTATTCGGCCGGAGTGGCCGTAGGCGCTCCATCGCTGATATTTCTGCGCCGGTTGCCTCTGAAGCGTCTGATGCTGCTTCTGGCAGCCGTGATAGCGGTGGGAAACGCGATGGTAGCCTTATCGCCTAATTTCGGCTGCCTTCTCGGAGCGCGCTTTGTTTCCGGACTGCCCCACGGCGCATTTTTCGGAGCGGGAGCGATAGTATGCTCGCGTCTGGCCGATAAAGGGAAAGGAGCTTCGGCGGTGGCGGTTCTTGTCGGCGGCATGACCATAGCCAATCTTGTAGGCGTGCCGGGGTTCACGTTTGTATGTCAGCTCGTATCGTGGCGTCTGCCGTTTGCCATAGTCGCGGCTATAGGGCTGATTACCTGCGTGGCTATCAGATGCTGGATACCGAGGCTTGCGCCACTGCCCGACACAGGGATGAAGGGCCAATTCCGCTTCCTTTCGCGGCCGGCGCCATGGCTGATATATGCCGGAGTGTTTTTCGGCCAGGCAAGCGTGTATTGCTGGATGAGCTATATTTCGCCGATAATGACGCGCGTGACCGGCTTTTCAAATTACGACATGACATATATCATGGTAATTGTAGGCGCAGGCATGGTATTCGGCAACTATATTGCCGGACGACTGGCCGACAGATACCCGTCGTCGCTGGTGACGGCTGTAATTGCGAGCCTTATCTTTGCCGTTATGCCGATGATTTACATCCTATCTCCATATAAGGCGCCTTCGCTGCTTCTGACGTTCATAGCGCCGGCACTGCTCTTCGGGCTCGGAGGACCGCTGCAATACCTGATAGTTCGCTACGCCAAGGGGGGAGAAATGCTCGGAGGCGCCGGGATTCAGATTGCTTTCAACGTATCTAATGCCATGGCGGCAGCTATCGGAGGCGCGGCAATTCATCACGGCTTCGGATTGGCGTCGCCCGCATTGGCAGGAACACCGTTGGCTCTAATCAGCGCAGCAGCGCTCTTCACGCTGTATCATATGAAGCGTCGCAGCGGAAAATCCAGCGCATCCGGATCCGACGACTGACTGAAACAAATGGTTGAGACAGCATTTTCCAGCCGCAGCAGATAACGCTTGGCATCGAGGCCTCCGGCATAGCCGGTAAGGGTACCGTCAGCTCCGACGACGCGATGACACGGCACAAAAATAGAAAGCGCGTTCGCGCCTATGGCGCTTGCCACGGCGCGAACGGCTTTTTTATGGCCGATGATACGGGCTATCTCGGCATAAGTCGGGGTAGAGCCGTATGGGATGGCAAGCAACGCCTGCCACACGGACTTCTGAAAGGGTGTTCCGGCTAAATTCAAAGGCATATCAAAGCTTTTGCGAACGCCCCCAAAATACTCATCGAGCTGCCGCGCAGCCGACTCTATTACAGGGGTCGTACCTTCGGCAATATCTACGCCAAGGATACGATTCAACCTATTGGCGACCGTCTGCCGGTGGGGAGAATCCAGCCAGTCGCACAAGCAAAGACTCTCGCCCGTCGACCCGAGCACAAGTTCCCCGCATGGCGAGGCGTAGACAGATGTAATTATGATATTTCGCTGCTTTTCAGTCATCCCGTTTCAGCTTTCAGTAAAAAAACTATCCGACTCCACCGATGCTTACTTACAAAGATACTCCTTAAAGAATTGCTCGATTGAGGCGAAGGGGATGATGTCCTTCCTGTCGTAAAGGTCGGTATGGCTTGCGCCGGGAATCACCATGAAGAGCTTGTTGTTGTCGTTGCCGGGAACCACGGTCAGCTTTTTGTAGGTGTCGCTTCCGAAATAGAACGAGTGGGCCTTCTCGCCATGGAGAATCATAACAGCGCTCTCGATTTCGGCGACACGGCTCATCAGCGGAAAGTTAATCCATGGAATTGCTGATGTGGTGTTGCGTCCGCCGTTGGAGTTGAGCGAGCGCGGATGGTAGCCGCGCGGAGTCTTGTAGTAATCGTAGTAGTCGCGCAGGAACTTCGGCGCATCGTCGGGCAATACATCGGGAACACCGCCGGCAAGTTTCGGAGTACCATTGATAAAATCCTCGGTGCGCTGCGCGGCCAGCTGCTCGCGGAGTGCGTTGCGCGCTTCAATATTGTCGGCAGAGTCGAAATAGCCGTTGGCCGTCACCCGGCTCATATCGTACATGGTCGATGCCAGTGTGGCCTTGATGCGCGGGTCGGCTGCAGCGGCATTAACGGCAAGGCCACCCCAACCGCAGATGCCGATGATACCGATTTTGGCGGGGTCAACGTCGGGATTTGTGACGAGGAAGTCAACAGCCGCGCTGAAATCCTCAGTGTTGATGTCGGGCGACGTCATGTAGCGTGGTGTGCCGGCGCTCTCGCCGGTAAACGAGGGATCAAAAGCGACAGTAAGGAAGCCGCGTTCGGCCATCTCCTGGGCGTACAGGCCGGCGCACTGCTCCTTTACAGCGCCAAATGGGCCGCATACGGCTATGGCGGGGAGCTTGCCTGTGGCTCCCTTGGGCTTGTACATATCGGCGGCAAGCGTTATGCCGTAGCGGTTTACAAACGAGACTTTAGAGTGGTCAACCTTGTCGCTCTTAGGGAATGTCTTGTCCCATTCGGTGGTAAGTGTCAGTTTCTCCATATCGGTGTTGTGTTCAGGCGTGGATGCATTCAGGGCCAAAGCTCCCATAGAAACGGTAAAAAGCCCCAATGTCAGCATTCTCAAGGGTTTCATAAACTATTCCATAATTGATGGGTCATGCTGCAAAATTAGGACATTTATCCTACAACGCAATTGGCTAAAAGCTCAATTAACGTTTCCCACCGGCTCATTGCCTCCCGAAGACAAATCTAAATTGCAGAAGGAGCGATTCCGAATTCCCGCTTGAAGGCTGTGGAGAAATGCGACGGATTACGGAAGCCGACTTCGGCCGAAACATCCGCTACTCTTCGTCTGCCTGCTTTCATAAGCTCGTAGGCCTTGTCAAGACGCTTCTTTATCAGCCATTTCTCCGGCGTAAGGTTGCTGATTTTCTTGAAATCGCGCTTAAATGTGGCGAGGCTTCGTCCCGTGTAGTGCGCTATCTCTTCGATACTTAGGTCACTCATGTAGTTTTCTTCCATAAAATCGAGGATGTCGATCTTCCATGGCTCGTTGAAATCGAACATCGTGGGCACAAATCTCTCATCGATAGCTAAAAGAGCCATCAGCCCCTCCTGCAACTTCAGTTCCATAAAGTCATCCTTTGGCTTTACGTCAGGGTCGAAGTATGGGGCCATGGAGGCGAAAAGACTGGCCAGTTCCACCGTATCGGGCAACTTTATTACGCCGTCGGGGAGCTTTTCTGTGTTTGGCCTGAGTTTGTTGAGCGACAGCCTGCCGTACATTTCCCTAAGGAAACTCCGGGTAAACATCAGAAAGATACCGCAATACCGTTGGCCCCGATAAGTTTTCTTATACATTGTAATGTGATGGTCGCGCGGAATAAAGACACATTCACCTTTGCGCACGTGAATCTTCTCCGTTCCGTTGTCGAGAATCATCTCGCCGGAGCCGTAGAGGATGTGCTCTCCTACAAAGGCAATCCCTACGGACTTGTGTACGACAACGCCATCAAGGCCAACGAGTCCGGTAAAGTGAACATCCACCCTATTGCCTACGATCTCAACGGCCTCCGCATCGCCGCCAATGTCTATACGCCTGCCGGCTACGACCCGGCGAAGAAATATCCGGCTCTGGTAGTGGCCCATCCCAACGGGGGCGTAAAAGAACAGGTAGCCGGCAATTATGCCCAGATTATGGCCGAGAAAGGATATATCACTCTTGCCTTCGACGCCGCTTATCAGGGCGCCAGCGGAGGACAGCCCCGCAGCACCGACCGCCCCGCCAACCGAGTGGAGGATATTCACCGCGCCGCCGACGTGCTCGCCACTTATCCCGGAGTCGATTCCGAGCGCATGGGGATTCTCGGCATCTGCGGCGGCGGAGGCTATACGGCCAAGGCCGCACAGACCGACAAGCGATTTAAGGCCGTGGCCACGCTCAGTCTGTTCAATTCCGGCCTCGTTCGCCGCAACGGGTTCCTCGATTCGCAGATAAATCAGGTGCAGGAGCGTCTTGCCGACGCCTGCGCCGCCCGTCAGCGCGAAGCCGAGGGGGGCGAAATCGAGTATGTGGGAGATATGAGCGGAGTGACGCCCGAGCAGGCCGCCAAACTTCCCTTCGACCTCTACCGCGAGGGCTACGATTACTACATTGTTAACTATGCCCATCCCAACTCCACGTTCCGCTACACCAAAAGCAGTCTTATCAACCTTATGGACTGGGACGCATCTGAAGGGATGTACCTCATCGACAAGCCATTGCTGATGATTGCCGGCAGCAACGCCGACACCCTCTACATGACCGAGCAATGCTACAGCAAAGCCACCGGCACCGACCGCAAGGAGCTCTACCTCGTGCCCGGAGCCACCCACATCCAGACCTATTACGTGCCCGAATACGTAGCCCTCGTCACCGATAAACTCACCACCTTCTTCGGCCAAAACCTCTGACCGCAAGGCTAAAAGCATCTGATTGACAACTATTTCAGCTCCGACCACCCCCGATATTTGGAAAATGAGCGGCACCTCGCAAGGCGCCGCTCATTCCATATCTTACAGTCAGACTTTATGTAGGAATAATAAGAGTAGTTTTATAAACCTCAATCTAATGCATCAAATACTGATGATTCACCGATAGGGCAGATATTAGATGACTATGCAGATTTGGTATAATACCATTTTAATATTCATGACTACATAATAATTTCAGTAAAAAAACATCGCTTTTGCCGATTATTATTTAGGTAGGATAGGCAACGCCCAATCGGGAAGATTTTCGATATAGCGCTTAGCAAGAGTTCCGGAAGCCAGGCGAAAAAGGAGACGGGCCTCGGCATCCTCAATCGAATTATCATAGACATAAAGTCGGTCGACAAATGGAGCCAAAGCGATACAGTTTGCTATGGATTTGTCGTAACGAGATATAATTTTAGGAATCGGAACATCGTGGCCTCCATTAAGCACGCGGTTTGCTACTCGCTTCGCATTGATTGTAGGAGATTCCGTGGACACAAAGAACAGACGGATAAAGAATCCGGCTTGCTTCGCTCTGAGGATATAATCGACCTTATCGGGAGCCGACATCACGGTTTCAAAGATGTGGCTTTTGCGGGATGCAAGGCATCTTTCACGCCATTCATTACAATAATTGGCTGCTTTCAGCACTGATTCCTGATTGTTCCAGTCGCCAAATATGTCGCGGGCAACATTATCCGGATTGATATACTCCGAATCCTCCAGCCATTCATGATGTAGAATCTTGGAGGTCACGGAAGTTTTGCCCGACCCATTGGGCCCGGCAATCACAATCAGGACAGGATGATGCTCACTTGCCGCCATTGCGAAGGCGCGTTAGGGTTTCTTGGACTCGTGCCTGAGCTTCGCGGGTGGCGGCTTCGATGTTGGCAGCGACACGGGCGGCGGCATGCCGGCTGCTTTCGCGAGCGTCTTCCGCGACCTCACGCATTATCTGAGCCATGCGTTCGTCGCCCGGCTCTTCCATCGACGTCAGTCGATAACTGTTCATTTCCGCTTCCGACATAATACAATCTAATTTATTCAACGCCAAATTTACGAAAATTTTCAGGTTAGATACACAACCGGGAAAGATAATCCTGATTGTCAGGACTATCTTTCCCGATTTTTAACTTTTGGGACTGCTCTGATTTATGCGATAGAGCAGGAGGGGATGTTTGGGAGGGAGAGGGGGGCGGGTCAGGCCGGGGTCCATTTACAACGTACGGGCGACACGATGGCGCCCTCCTTTTTGAGCTGTGCGAAAACTTTGTCTACCACCTTACGGTCCAGACCGGTAAGTTCAGCTACTTTTCCGGCATTCACGGGTTCGCCGGCCGTGCGCATGGCTTCAAGAATTACATTTTTCTCGTCCATAATATAAAACTATTGAAATTTAAAAAGGCAACCGGCCACCATTGTATGCAGCCGGCTGCCCGTGATTATCTTAATTATCTGTCTGATATCAAATTATTTCACCTCCTCGAAGTCGACGTCGGTGACACCGTCGTCGGCAGGTCCGTGGCTGCCGCCCTGTGCGCCACCCTGGAAGGGTGCGCCCTGCTGGCCGGCTGCGCCCTGGGCCTGTGCCTGGGCGTTGAGGATGTCCTGCTGGGCTGCGCCGAAGGTTGTCTCGATTTCCTTGATGGCGGCGTCGATGGCTGCGATGTCCTGAGCCTTGTGAGCGTCTTTCAGTTTAGCCACTGCTGCCTCGATAGCTGCCTTCTTGTCGGCGGGAATCTTGTCGCCAAGTTCGTTGAGCTGCTTCTCGGTCTGGAATACGATTGCGTCGGCCTGGTTGAGTTTGTCGATGCGCTCTTTTTCCTTGGCGTCGGCGGCGGCGTTGGCTGCGGCCTCATCCTTCATACGCTGGATTTCGGCGTCGGTAAGGCCGCTGGAAGCCTCGATGCGGATGCTCTGCTCCTTGCCGGTGGCTTTATCCTTGGCGGATACGTTGAGGATACCGTTGGCGTCGATTTCGAATGTCACTTCGATCTGAGGTATGCCGCGGGGTGCGGGTGCGATACCGTCGAGGTGGAATTTGCCGAGGGTCTTGTCGTCCTTGGCCATGGGGCGTTCGCCCTGGAGCACGTGGATTTCAACCGAAGGCTGGTTGTCGGCAGCGGTCGAGAAGGTCTCGCTCTTGCGGGTAGGAATTGTGGTGTTGGCCTCGATGAGTTTGGTCATCACGCCGCCGAGGGTCTCGATGCCGACCGACAGGGGCACTACGTCGAGAAGGAGCACATCCTTTACGTCGCCTGAGAGTACGCCGCCCTGGATGGCTGCGCCGACAGCTACTACCTCGTCGGGGTTGACGCCCTTGGAGGGAGCCTTGCCGAAGAATTTCTCCACGATTGCCTGGATGGCGGGGATACGGGTGGAACCGCCTACGAGAATAACCTCGTCGATATCCTTTGCCGTCAGACCTGCATCCTTAAGAGCCTGCTCGCAGGGAGCGATGGTGGCGTTGATGAGTCGGTCGGAGAGCTGCTCGAATTTAGCGCGGGTGAGGGTCTTCACAAGGTGTTTGGGCACACCGTTGACGGGCATGATGTAGGGAAGGTTGATTTCGGTCGAAGTAGTCGACGAAAGCTCAATCTTGGCCTTTTCGGCAGCTTCCTTAAGGCGCTGGAGAGCCATCGGGTCCTGACGGAGGTCAACGCCTTCGTCCTTGATGAACTCGTCAGCGAGCCAGTCGATGATTACGTGGTCGAAGTCGTCGCCGCCCAGGTGGGTGTCGCCGTTGGTGGATTTCACCTCAAACACACCATCACCGAGCTCGAGGATGGAGATATCGAATGTGCCGCCACCGAGGTCGAACACTGCGATTTTCTGGTCCTTGTTGCTCTTGTCGAGGCCGTAGGCAAGTGCGGCTGCCGTAGGCTCGTTGACGATACGGCGCACGGTGAGACCGGCGATTTCGCCGGCTTCCTTGGTGGCCTGACGCTGGGAGTCGTTGAAGTATGCAGGCACGGTAATCACAGCCTCTTTAACCTCCTGGCCGAGATAATCTTCGGCGGTCTTCTTCATCTTCTGAAGAATCATGGCGGAGATTTCCTGAGGAGTGTACTGGCGGCCGTCGATGTCGACGCGCGGAGTGTTGTTGTCGGAGCGGACAACTTTATAAGGGACACGCTCGATTTCTTTCTGCACCTGGTCGTAGGTCTCGCCCATGAAACGCTTGATGGAGTAGATCGTACGGCCGGGGTTGGTGATGGCCTGACGCTTGGCGGGGTCGCCCACCTTACGTTCGCCGCCATCTACGAAGGCAACCACCGAAGGAGTGGTGTTGCGGCCTTCGCTATTGGGGATTACAACGGGGTCTTTACCTTCCAGCACTGCTACGCAGGAGTTGGTTGTACCTAAGTCGATACCTATAATTTTTGCCATAATGAATATAATGTTTTTGTTGTTGTTTTCAAATGTTGTCTGATGTGCGGCGGCTCGCTGAAGCATGATAATACGCTTTGGAATCGCCGTCCGCTTTGAAATAGGAACAAATGTTGTGCCAAAAAGGTTGAGGACGTGTCATAATAGCCCATCTGGGTCGTCGCCTTAAGGCTTCGGGTTCGGTCATTGACCTTAGTCAACTCCCTTCACCCTCACCCTCAGGCTCCTACCATCTGGACCATTCTGACAACGCCCTCACCATCCGGGTAAAAAAATAAGGCGGTGTCTCAATCTTTTGAATTTTGACACGCCGCCAGTTAAGAATTCATAATGACTTATTGGCAGACCGTTCTGCCATATCTCTGCCAAATTTTCCGAAACATATGGATGATGGCCCGGACAGGAAATCTACGAGCAGGAGTCGGCAGCGAAGGGCTGGGGATGATGCCCCTTGCAGAGACGCACCGTATGGTCGACGATTGCGTGGCGGTTGGCCATGGTGGAGATTACGGAAAGCTCGTGGCTTACGAGTACGATTGTGGTATGAGGCGCCACCTCCTGGAGAATCGTATAGATATGTTGCTCGAAATGCTTGTCGAGATAGCTGAGGGGCTCGTCGAGCACGAGCATTTCCGGACGCGAAATCAACGCTCTGCCGAGCAGGGCGCGCTGCAGCTGGCCTCCGGAAAGATTGCCGATTGAAGCCCGGCGGTGGTCGGAAAGCTCCACCATGCGTAGAATCTCGTCGACGGCGGTTCTCCTCTCGTCGGCCTCAAGCCTTCCGATGGCCATCAGTCCCGAGGAAATCACCTCCTCCACTGAGATGGGGAAGCGCGAATCAATCATATTTTTCTGGGGCAGATAGCCGATTGGAAGCCGGTTGCACTCGCCGCCGGCCGAATTGCGGTATATCACCGCACCGGCCGAGGGCCGCAGAAGCCGCAGCATAATGCGGAGCAACGTGGTCTTTCCGCCGCCGTTAGGGCCTGTGATGGCAAGAAAGTCGCCTCGATTCACCGTAAGGTTCACATCGGAAAGGATATTCTTTCCTTCCCACTGCATGCTGACTCCACGAAGCTCTATTATCGGTTTACATATCTCCATACGGCAGAAAGACTGGTAATATTAAAATAATTTCGACCGGCTATTTAAGATGGGAGAACAAGAACGTCAGCGTGACACCGCTCCGGCCAGGGCATCTACGGTTCGGGTCATCTCCCCCTCCCAGTCGGCGCTCATCGGATTTATCTCTACGGGATTGAGCCCGACGGTCCGGCCCACCATCTCGGCCCGCGCCGGATCAGCGCCCTGCTCCACAAAAAATACAACCGGCTGTGCGCGTCGGATTCCGTCGAGCACGTGCGCCCTGCCTCCAGCCGAACTTTCCTTCTGGCCATCAGTAAGTGCGAGCTGGCGCAATCCGAAATCGCGGGCAAAGTAGCTGAGCGCAGGGTGACGTATAGCGAACGAGCTCCCCCCTACAGAAGCGAGCCGCCCCTTCCATGCTCCTTCCAGAGAATCGAGATGCACTATCAAAGTCCGGTAATTGGCCGTATAATAAGGAGTGCGCGCCGTGTCGGCATGGCAGAATGCACGCAATACGTTTTCCGCGATAATACGCGCATTCCCTACCGACGACCATATGTGCGGATCGGCATACAGCTCTTCGCGCTCATCCGAAGCCTCGGAATGTCGATGCACGCCGTCATGTTCATGGCCGTGAGTGCCGTGAATAAGATCGATTCCATCCGATACGCTCACAATCCGGGGTGCTCCCCCGCGAGAGGAGCTTTTTTGGGCCAGCGACTGTTCGAATGGCATCAGTCCGGTAGACAGCATAAGATCCGAGCCACCGAGCGCTTTCATGGCCCCCACCCCCGGCTCGAAAGTCTCGGGGTCGGAACCGGATTTCAGAAGTGTAGTTACTGCAACGCTGTCGCCGCCAATGGCCCGGGCGAAATATTCAAGCGGAGGCACCGTGACGGCCACTCCGAGCGGCTCTCCCACCCCGGGTGCTGCATCGCCGCGGGCCGAACATCCCGAGGCGACAACCGCCATCGGAAGCGCCGCTAACCCAAGAATGCGGAACATACGGCCACATCCGGCCGAGGCTTCCGCCACAAACCCTCTGAATCGCTGTACAATCGGTTTCATAGCCACAAAGTTAAGGAAAAACAATGATTTAGAATCTAATTTTATATGGAAGTTTACATTTTACCAATTTTATATTTTGAAATATAATAATTTATACTATCTTTGCAGGTACGCTATACAAGCGCGATTGTCGGTAACGGCTATTGCCGGTCCGAATTCCGGCCCACCATCGATGGCCGGGCGGCATACGGAGGCCCCGCAACGCCCACTTATGGCATTTTGAATCACTTAAATCTAAATTATTTAACGGTAATCAGGGAATTATTCACCTCAAGCTATGGCAAGAATCAATCTCGACAATCTTGACACCAAGATTTTGCAAATGTTGGTCGACAATGGCCGTAAACCGTTTCTGGAGATTGCACGCGAATGCGGTGTCTCCGGCGCGGCCATCCATCAGCGCATAGCAAAGCTACAGGCCACCAACATTCTTGAAGGGTCGCGGGCACTGATCAAACCCACCACGCTGGGTTACGATACCTGCGCTTTCGTTGGCGTTTTCCTAAAGGAGCCCAGCAAGTTCAACGACTTTGTGGAGAAACTCAAAACGGTGCCCGAAGTGGTGGAATGCCACTTCACCACCGGTCAGTACGACATGCTCATCAAAATGTATGCCCACGACAACGAGCACCTTCTCCACCTGATCCACGAGAAGCTCCAGCCGCTGGGACTTCTCCGCACCGAGACGCTCGTATCATTCCGCGAAGTGTTCTCGCGCGCCCTCCCCGTGGGCAACGATTAAAGCTTCGAGAGGCGCACAGCCGCGCCATCTATCTTAAAAACACGTCGGACATCCGAAAGGCGATGCGCCGGGATTTTCTCCCGAGGCATCGCCTTTTAATTTTAAATTGTCGTTAAGGTTGCGACGACTTACTCGCGCACGAAGCGCAGGCAGTGGCCGAAGGTATAGGTATGGGGATTAAGACCCTTGGTGGGGAATACGGCATTGGTACCGGTTGCGGTTACGCGGAAGAAATCAATAGCGTTAGATTTTGAAAGAGCATCATACGAGCTGTCAGAGGTCCAGATGTATGTATCCGAGAACTGAGAGTTAAGGTCGGTGGCCGTGCTATAGTAGCCGGTAGCCACTACGGAGAAGCCCGTATCATTGGTTCCTACATTTCCCTCACCCCACGAAGCAGGAGCGGAATCCTTATATAATTTGGCAGTGCGGGCACCTACAGAAGTGCGGATTGAGCCATAGTCGGCGCAGGAGGGCACACGCCATCCTTCGGGAGCGATCTTGTCGCTTACAGCTACGTAGCCGTTGTAGAGGCGCCCTGCAATGGCAGCCCAGTCGGCCTCAGTCTCAGCGTAGTAGCATCCGGTGGTGTTGGCGTTCCATGCGTCCTTGTCTGTGCCGGAGATGGAGGCGATAGCGGAGCCGTCGGTATATTTGGTACCGCGGAAGTTGTCGGCCATCCAGTACTGCAGACCGATTTTCACGATGCGGTAGGTCTGCGTCTCGGTACCGCGGCGGTCAACCAGCAGCTGAGGTGTAACGGTTGCGGCAGTGGTCTCACCGTCGTAGGCGGTGAGAAGCTTGCCGTCTGCGACATAGAAAGTAGCGATGGCGTCGCCTTCGGTGCCGATAGTCGGGAGTTTGGTCGAGGCGTCCCAAGCGACGGTTGCCCCTTTCGAAGTGATACCCTTGGTGAGGTCAGCTTTTCCCTCGGCGTCGCAGGGATAAACAACTATAACCTGACCCAGGCCCTTGACGTATTCCTTGGCTACCTCGGCAACCTTTTCGGTGCCGGCTTTTACGTCGAGCACATAGCTGGCGGTAAAGTCGTTGGGCACGGCGAACGATACGGGACCGGCTTCCTTGGCAACATCCTCGAAAGTAATATCGGCGATGTCGGCCAGAGGATAGTCAACGGTGGTGCCGTTGGCGAGATTCACGTGCATGGTGGGAACAACCTCCTGAGCGAAGATGGCAGCCACAAAGCTGAGTATTGAGATTACGAATGTGAGAATTCTGTTCATTTCAGTTGGAATTGAGCTTGATTGGTTTGGATTCAGTTGGCTACTTTCAGAGTCTTATTGTTGGCGCGTACCAGATAAACGCCTTTGGCAAGAGTGGTAAGGTCGACGGATACCGAGCCTTCGCCGGCAGCGGCCATTGTGAGCGCACCGGCTGTGGTGTATACCTTAACGTCGATTGAACCGCCCGAGATTGCGGTGAACGTAAGGAGTCCGTTGAGCGCCTCCACCGTGAGGTCGTCGTCGAGATTGGCTGTCACCTTTTCCACTCCGCCCGTTGCGGAGAGGTCGAAAGTAATGTTGCTGAGGGCATTGACGTCGAATGCCTGGCTGCCACCGTCGGCCGTGGCCACATTCATGGTGTGGTCGTCGAAAGTGATGCGCGAGATGCTGGATACCGGTATCGCGGCGCCAGCGCCGCTTCCGTTAACCGTCATCGTGCCTTTGGCATCGGCCTGCACGCCCGTGGCGGCCAGCAGAGCTGTCGCCAGTGCAAGGTAATGATGCTTCATGTCAAAAAAATTAGTAACTGTTCCAAAAATAATTGTTTTTTACCGTAGAGCTCCTTTGCTATCGGGAGCCGATCAAATTGAAAACCTTTTAGTCGTAATTGCGAATATTTGCAATTATATGCAGCTGTTTTCGACGCAAAGGTATTAAAAATTCCCTAAAATTCAAACACTATGAAAATATTACCCCATGCCGATTGTCTACATAGGCTTCGCGTGCCGGTTTTATCCGGAAAGGATATGAAAATTTTGGGCTTATTTATTTGGCGGTTGCATGGATTAATTTTTAACTTTGCGACAACGATGTAAGGCGCTCCGGCGCCCACATATAATATATTATAGACATTCTACCGAATACAAATCTTATCTCCGCTCAGTATATCCTATGATTTTCAACTTCAGAATCGTCTCCGACGAAGTCGACAACTTCAAGCGCGAAATTCAGATCGATGCCGACGCAACGTTTCTCGACCTGAAAAATGCCATCTGCGATAGCGTAGACTACGACAAAAACGAAATGTCGTCGTTTTTCCTCTGTTCCTCCGACTGGGAGAAGGAAAAAGAAATCACCCTGGAAGATATGGGATCCGATTCGTCGGAGGATGTATATCTGATGGAGGATACGGTTCTCTCCGATCTCATCGACGACGAAGGGCAGCGTCTGCTTTTCACTTTCGACTACATGACCGACCGCTCTTTCTTCATGGAGATGAAGGAGCTCATCCCAGGTAAGACGCTCATGGACCCCGTCTGCACCCTCTCGCTTGGCAAAGCCCCCGCCCAGACCGTAGACTTCACCGAATTCGAAGCCAAGACCGACGCCAAAGCCAAAGCCGCAGCCGCCGACGACCTCGACGAGGATTTTTACGGCTCAGAATCGTTCAACGACGACGAATTTGACCTCGAAGGATTCGACGAAATGAACTTCGAGCAATAAGGCGCGGATGGAACGCAATCCCGAACTGCAGCTGGCATGGGAATATGCCGAGCATACCGGCATCAGCATTTTTCTCACCGGCAAAGCCGGGACTGGCAAAACCACATTCCTGCGCACCCTGCGCGAGCGCAGCGCCAAATCCATGGTGGTGGTCGCTCCGACGGGCGTGGCCGCCATAAATGCCGGCGGTACCACCATCCACTCTTTCTTCCAGCTCCCGACGGCACCCTACGTGCCGGGAAGCGACTACAAGGACACTTTCAACTTCTCGAAGCAGAAGCTGCGCATAATCCGCGCGCTCGATCTGCTCGTAATCGATGAGATTTCAATGGTGCGCGCCGACCTGCTCGATGCCGTCGACAACGCCCTGCGCAAATACCGCCGCTCGTCGGCCCCCTTCGGGGGCGTCCAGCTGCTCATGATCGGCGACCTGTTGCAGCTCGCGCCTGTGGTGACACACGCCGAGGAAAGTCTGCTCCGCGCGCACTACGATACCAACTATTTTTTCGGCTCGAAGGCGCTCGCCCGCATTCCCTACGTCACCATCTCGCTCTCGAAAGTCTACCGCCAGCAGAACGAGCAGTTCGTAGAGATTCTCAACCATGTTCGCGCCAACGCCATGACGCCCTCCGATGTAGCCCTGCTCAACTCCCGGCTGAATCCCGACTTCCGCCCCGGCGCTCGCTCGGGCTACATCCGCCTCACTACACATAACGCCACGGCCGACGACTTCAACCGGATGGAACTGGCGCGGCTCGCAGGCTCCGGACGGCGCTACGGTGCAAGCGTTTCCGGTGTATTCCCCGAATACGCCTACCCGACGGCAGTCGACCTTTATCTGAAAGTCGGCGCGCAGGTAATGTTCGTGAAAAACGACCCGTCGGCCGAACAACGCTATTTCAACGGCAAAATCGGCATCGTCACCGAAATGGGTGCCGAGACCGTCACCGTAGCCTGCGATGGCGATGCCGAGCCGATTACCGTCGGAGTCCAGCAGTGGGACAACATGAAATACACCGTCGACGAGAAGACGCAGACCGTAATCACCGAGACTCAGGGATCGTTCACCCAGATTCCGCTGCGACTGGCCTGGGCCATCACAATCCACAAAAGCCAGGGGCTTACGTTCGACCGGGTGATAATCGACGCCGGACGCGCCTTCGCCCCGGGACAGGTCTACGTGGCTCTCTCCCGCTGCAAGACGCTCGACGGTATAGTGCTCACCACTCCCCTCGGCAGCTCGCGCATGGGCACCGACCCCGAAGTGGCAGGCTATATCACCCGTCAGGACGAGGAGTGCCGCCGCAGCGTGGGGATGCTTCCGGAAATCAAGCAGGCATTCTACCGCAACCGCCTGCTCGACCTCTTCAATTTCGGAGACCTCGCCACTACTCAGGCATCAGCCGCACGGCTCATGGGCCAGACATTCCGACACTCATATCCCGACGAGACTGCCGCACAGGGGATGATTGCCACACGTCTGCGCGAAGAAATAATCGACGTAGCCGACAAATGGATTGTGCAGCTTACCAACATGCCGGCCGAGGCTCTCTCCACGCCCGACGTACTGCGACGCGTCGGCGCCGCATCGGCATATTTCGCCGAGCGCCTGCAGAGCGTGTTCGGCGCCTCTGTCGACGCCCTCGCCAAGGTGAAGACCGGCGACAAAAAAGCATCCCAGCGCATCCATGAGCTCGCCCTCGATCTGCGCGCCCTCCTCAAATCGCACTGCCAGGTACTGAAAGCTATCGCCGCCCAGGGCTTCACCCTCCCCGGCTATCTGCGTATCAAGCAGCAGGCCCTCCTCGAGGCCGACAAACCCGAGCGCAAGACCTCTAAAACCACCGCAGCCACTCCGCGACGCAGCCGCTCCGCCTCCGGATCCGCCACCCGTCGCCGCTGATCCGCGCGCCCAATGCATATTTCTGCGTTTCGGATTTTTTTCGTATCTTTGCGCGTTGCAGGCGGCTTATGCGCCACAGAACCATAAGCTCCACGCAATGCAACTCCTAAACCGTAAACTTTCAACCGTAAACTATTAAATCGAACATACAGCAATGGCACAACAGGAAGATGTGTTTAAGAAAATTGTATCCCACGCCAAAGAGTATGGGTTTGTGTTTCAGTCCAGCGAAATCTACGACGGCCTCGCTGCCGTCTACGATTACGGCCAGAACGGTGTAGAACTGAAAAACAACATCAAACGCTACTGGTGGGAAGCAATGACGCTTCTCAACGAGAATATCGTGGGCATCGACTCGGCCATCTTCATGCATCCCACCATATGGAAGGCATCGGGCCACGTCGACGCATTCAACGACCCCCTGATCGACAACCGCGACTCGAAGAAGCGCTACCGCGCCGACGTACTCATCGAAGAGCAGATCGCCAAAATCGACGAGAAAATCGAGAAAGAAGTAGCTAAGGCCGCCAAGCGCTTCGGCGACAGCTTCGACGAAGCCCTCTTCCGCCAGACCAATCCCCGAGTGGTAGAGCATCAGACCAAGCGCGACGCCCTCCATCAGCGTTTCTCCGACGCCATGAACGCCAACGATCTCGACGAGCTCCGTCAGATTATCATCGACGAGGAGATAGTAGATCCCATCAGCGGCACCAAGAACTGGACCGACGTGCGTCAGTTCAACCTTATGTTCAAAACCGAGATGGGCTCCACCGCCGACGGCGCCATGACAGTATACCTGCGTCCCGAAACCGCTCAGGGCATCTTCGTGAATTACCTCAACGTGCAGAAAACCGGCCGCATGCGCATCCCCTTCGGCATCGCCCAGATTGGCAAGGCTTTCCGCAACGAGATTGTGGCCCGTCAGTTCATATTCCGCATGCGCGAGTTCGAGCAGATGGAAATGCAGTTCTTCGTTCGCCCCGGCTCCGAGCTCGAATGGTTTAAGAAATGGAAGGAAACTCGCCTGAAATGGCACAAGGCCCTCGGCCTCGGCGACGAAAAATACCGCTACCACGACCACGAGAAGCTGGCCCACTATGCCAACGCCGCCACCGACATCGAATTCCAGATGCCCTTCGGATTCAAGGAAGTGGAAGGCATCCACTCACGCACCAATTTCGACCTCTCGCAGCACGAGAAATTCTCGGGCAAGAAGATACAGTATTTCGACCCCGAGCTCAACGAGAGCTACATCCCCTACGTAATCGAGACCTCGATTGGCGTTGACCGAATGTTCCTCTCCGTGCTCTGCTCGAGCTACGAGGAGCAGACTCTCGAAGGGGGCGAGACCCGCGTGGTGCTCCATCTCCCCGAGGCCCTCGCTCCGGTGAAATGCGCCGTAATGCCGCTCGTGCGCAAGGACGGCCTCCCCGAAAAGGCCCGCGAAATCGTCAACGACCTCAAGTTCGACTTCAATACCCACTACGAGGAGAAGGACTCCATCGGCAAGCGCTACCGCCGCCAGGACGCCATCGGCACCCCCTTCTGCATCACGGTAGACCATCAGACACTTGAGGACAATACCGTAACCCTGCGCGAACGCGACTCGATGGAGCAGAAGCGCGTGGCCATCTCCGACCTCCACGCCCTTATCCACGACCGCGTAAGCCTCAACTCGCTCCTGCGCAAGCTCGGCTGAACCCTGAGGCCTGAATTATAAAATTTTACCATCTCTCTAAACATAAATTGAAAATGAACACCAAAACAATTACCATAGGAGCCATTCTCCTTATCGTAATCCTGCTTTTCGCCGGCGGTTGCTCAAGCTACAACGGCATGGTCGACGCCGATCAGGCAGTAAGCAAGCAATGGGGCCAGGTTGAGAGCCAGTATCAGCGTCGCTCCGACCTCATTCCCAACCTTGTAAGCACCGTCAAAGGCTACGCCGCCCACGAAAGCGGCACACTGGAGAAGGTGACCGAAGCCCGCGCCAAAGCCGGCTCCATCACCCTGACCGCCGACGAGCTCACTCCCGAAAACATGGCCCGCTTCCAGCAGGCTCAGAACGAGCTCTCCGGTGCCCTGAAATCGCTTCTTGCCGTTTCCGAAGCCTACCCCGACCTCAAGGCCAACGAAAACTTCCTCGATCTGCAGAAGCAGCTTGAAGGCACCGAAAACCGTATCGCCACCGAGCGCATGCGCTTCAACGAGGCTGTCGAGAAATACAATCTCAAGGTGCTTCGCTTCCCCGGCAAAATCTGGGCCGGAATCTTCGGATTCGACCGCAAGGATATGTTCAAGGCCGACGAAGGCGCGCAAAACGCTCCTAAAGTGAGCTTCGACTGATTCATTCCCCCCAACATCCAGACATCTCCACCCCAAGTGAAAAAATTATTCCATCTGCTCGGAGTCGTTTCGCTGACGCTTCTGTCGGCCTGCGGAGGCGACGACGACAACGAGGTGAATCTCGAGCAATACCAGGCCTGGCACGATGAAAACATCGCATGGCTCAACAAGGAAACCGTAAAAACCGACCCCGACGGCGACGGCCTTTTCTACGAGGACATCGTGCCGGTATGGGCGCAGGGCCAGACCATCTATATGCACTGGTTCAACGACCGCAATGAGACGGCCATGAACCTCGTGCCCGACCTCACCTCGACCATACAGGCCTATTATGAAGGGCGCCTGTACGACGGCTCCCTCTTCGACAAGTCGGAGAATCTCTCCGCCAAGATTCTTACCGCCAAAGTAAGCGGTCTGATTCAGGGATGGCAGATTGCCCTGCAGCAGATGCATGTGGGCGACACCGTCCAGATTGTCATCCCTTATCAGCTGGCCTACGGCGCAAGCGGCTCAGGAAGCATCCCCCCTTACTCGGCGTTGAAATTCAACATGCGCCTGGTCGATATCCCCTACTACGAGGTGAAGCCCTGACCGACGCGCCGTCAGCTCCGCTCCGGCATCAGAAAATCCCGAAAATCAGGCAAAACCACATAAAAGCTGTTAACACGGCTAAGGTTTGGCAAGATTTTTGTAGCATACAGTTGTTATCATTAGGTACTCCACCTACTGATAACAACTTTTTTTGTTGCCTTAATAAGACTTAATGGACAAGACTATATTTTCAGATACACGAGCCCGCATCGAGCGCTACGTAGCCTCCAACCGCCTCAAGGACGCCTTCGAGACCATTGCATCGCTTGCCGCCGGGCTTTCCAACCGAAAAATCGGCAATGAGATTGCCGCCGCCGAGCAGAGCTACCACTATATGCTCGACTACGCCATGCAGGGCGCCGATGACCCCGGCCGTGCCGAAATGGCGCGCGACCTCGGCGCGCGCATCCTCGCCCTCACCGACCGCCTCGAACGCGAATACCTCAGCCGCGACACCCCCTCTCTATACTACTCCACCCTCCGATACGAAGCTACGCAGCAACAGGACTCGATTCCATCGCTGCTCGAGGCCTACCGCGAAGCCACGGCCGAAGGGTCGATGTTCAACTTCGTGGTGAGCGGCGCCCATTCCGAAAAGCTACGCGAGCGTCTTGCTGAGCGCGAGCGCCTGGAGCGCCGCATATTCAACCGCGTATGGACCGTTCACCCGCTCTCAGGCGCTCAGACCGAGGCTCTGGCAAATGCCCTGGCCGACGCTTCGCTCCCGCCGGAGTTCCGCATACTTCTTGCCTGGGCCATCACCCTCGGAGGCCTTCACTATTACGACGAGCACCGCCTGCAGCTCCTGCTCGACTGCTACGCCGACACCCTGCGCCCCGACCGCAACGGGGCTCTCCCGGAGGGGGCCGTCGAGCGGCTGTCGGCTGCGGCAATCGTCGGAGCCCTTCTGCTTATGCATCGCGGACGCCGTCGTGGCTTCTCACCCAAAACGCTCACACGCATCGACGTGCTCCTGTCGGACGGCCACACCCTTGAGTCGGATATCCGCACCTGCTACCTCGAGTTTGCAAAGACTATCGACACCGACCGCATTTCGCGTAAGATTACCGACGAGATAGTGCCCGAAATGCTCAAACTCAAACCGCAGATCGACAAGCAGATGAAGCAGGGAAATCTCGAAAGCCTCGATCCGGAGGAAATCGAGGAGAACCCGGAATGGCGCGAAATGCTCGAAAACTCCGGCCTCGCCGACAAGCTCAAGGAGATGAGCGAGATTCAGGAAGAGGGTGGCGACGTAATGATGGGCACGTTCGCCCACCTCAAGACCTTCCCCTTCTTCAACGATCCCTACGGATGGTTTCTCCCCTTCCATACCGACTTCTCTGAATTTGCCGGCGACGGAGCGGCACTATACCAGTCCATGGCCGACATCATCGCCAAGGCACCATTTCTCTGCGACAGCGATAAATTCTCATTCATGCTGTCGCTCAAGCAGGTGCCCCAGGCCCAGCGCGACATGATGATGCAGCAGTTCCGCGCCCAGGGCGACCAACTGGCCGAAATCCAGGCCGCATCGCTCTCCGTGAGGGAATCACGCTCCAATGCCATCAACAAGACCGTGCAGAACGCCTTCCGCTTCTTCCGCCTCTTCCGCCGCAAAGGTGAATTCTTCAATCCATTCTCCGCAGGCGTGAACCTCGTGGAAATCGACGCCCTCAAACCGGTGGTGATACGCATGGACATTATGCCGCTGGTAGGCGAGTTCTATTTCTCCCACGGCTACTATCCGCAGGCCATCGACGCATTCAAGGCCATGGCTGCCGACTCCTCGTTCGCACCCGACGACCAGTTCTATCAGAAACTCGGCTATGCCTACCAGAAGTCAGGCGATACAGCCGAGGCAATCCGCTGCTATCTGCGAGCCGAAATGCTCAACTCCGGAAGCGACTGGACGCTGACACGTCTGGCCCATCTTCTTCTGGCCGACGGACAACCTGCGGAGGCCCTGAAACGCTATCTCGAACTTGAGCGCCGCAAACCCGGAAAAGCGGCCACAACTATTGCAATCGGCCGCTGCCACCTTGCCCTGGGCGATAACGACCGCGCGCTCCAGGCCTTCTTCAAAGCCGAATATCTCGGTGGCAAACCCGAAAAGACTCTGCGCCCTCTGGCATGGACGCTCCTTATCTCCCACGATTTCGAGCGCGCCCACAAATATTTCGAGAAAGTGATGCTCAACCTCGCCCCTATCGCCGACGACTACCTCAACATGGGGCATCTCGCCCTGGCCGAAGGGCGCCTGCGTGAGGCACTCAACTTCTATTCGCTCAACATCTCGATGCGAACCGAGGCTCCCGGCACAGCCTCATCCGGCGAACATCCATACAACAGGCGCACCGCCATCGACTCGCTCATAGCCGACATAAACCAGGACCTCCCCACCCTCACGGCGCTGGGTGTCGACCCCACGCTCGTGCCCCTGCTCATCGACTCGCTCCTCTACTCCATCTGAACCGACCGCCCTCCGGATGTGTTAGTTACTTTGGAAGACTTCTGTTGACTTCCGAGAACTTACAACCTATAAATCCTCACGACAATTATGGATACAATCCGACTTCCCCGCCCCGCTACCTCGACTCCTGTCGAGACCGCCATGGCCGCCCGCCATACCTCACGCGAATTTGCCGCGCGCGAACTCTCCGACCAGCATCTGTCCGACCTCCTGTGGGCCATGTATGGTGTGAACCGTCCCGACGGCAAGCGCACAGTGCCTGCATCGATGGGCCTATACATCCTCGACATCTACGTAGTGCGACCCGACGGCATCTATCTCTTCAACCCCGAAAATACTACCCTCGAACCGCGCCTTGAAGGCGACCACCGCACCCTGGCCGGCGCCCAGGAATTTGTGGCCACCGCCCCGCTCAGCGTAGTGATATACGCCGACTTCGACCGCTTCAGAATCGACGATCCGCAGCTCGCGCCGCTCGTAGAAGCATTCAAGATGCCCTCAGCCTACCTCGACGCCGGTGCTGCCGCCGAAAATGCCTACCTTTTCTGTGCATCGCAGGGCATCAACGTAGTGGAGCGGCTTATGGTCGACGAAAAGGCCTTCTCCGCCGCACTTGGCCTCCCCGCCTCCAACCGTATGATGGTCGGCCTCACCTTCGGTTATCCTCCCGCCCAAGCCTAAATCAACACAGACGATATAAAACGACAGCGCCGTGTCAACCAATCGGTTAACACGGCGCCGTTTTTATTAGAGTTGTTCCGGATATATCCGGAAAATCAAATGCTTACTGCTTTACGACCTTCTTGCCGCCACGGATGTAGAGGCCGGCGGGAAGTTCCTCCCAGCTTTCGGTCAGGCGGATGCCCTGCAGATTGTAGATTTCCTTATCGGCGTCAGAGCCATCGGCAGCCACATTCTCAACGCCCAGCGAAGAGTCGAGCGTGAACGTCTGGTCCACGTTGTTGGCGAGCTGCTGATATCCGTCGAGCCCGAACGCATAGGTCATGATGCTCAGCGTATATACGCCGTCGGCCGTGGGTGCGGGGTCAAACTCGAGGTCGAAAGTGGGATAATCGGCAGTAACCGGAGTAACGGCCTTCGGACGCTGATTATAAGTATACTTGCTGTCCTTGAGCGTAATACCATACTCGGAATTCAGCTCGGCAGTCTTGGCCTCGGGGAAGGCGATGCGGATGGTTGCAAGGCTTGCCATCGGTTCGTCGGTCTTGGTAAGGAACTCAACGGTGTAGTTGATGGCCTCTACAATGGTCCAGGTGTGGTTGATGGCGGGGCAAGGCTTGCCGGAAACCGTCAGGGCGCCTTCTGCCACATTCAGAGTCAAGCTACCGGTCTTGCCAAGGAAGTTTTCACCGAACACGCTGAAGAGCACCATATTGTTGCCTTCGGCGTAAACCTCGAAATCAGTACCATATTCCATAATGGTGTCGTCAAGCTTGAGTGTGATGTCGGCGTTGTCGTAGTTGATGGCAGCCTGTTTGCCATCCTCGAAGATAATGGCAAGATAATAGCCTTCCGACGATGCGAAAATCTCCTCATCGACAGGATCGAAGCTGTAGAGAATTTCGCCACCGGGGGTCTCCATGTTGAATGTTGCCATAATCTCGGGATTCGTTTTGCCGTCGATGGTAAACACGCCTTCAGGGATATAGAAACGATAAGTGCCGTCGACACTCGGAGTCATCTGTGGCTTAATCTCGAAAGTAGGATGCTCAGCATCCTCAACAGCATTGACTTCAAAGCCCCAGGCAGCGTAGTTGTTGCCGCTCATAAGCATCATGTCGCCTTCCATGCCTTCGACTAACGAAGCGGTAGTAGCGTCGTCGAATGCGATGACGATAGTTTCAAGCGATTCCACGGTCTCGCCGTTGGCAGGGATGAGAGTATACTTGCCGTCGTAAACCTCGGCAACCTTGTTGATGGTTACAGTATGGATTTCGCCGTCGGTTGTGAAGGTATAGGTGCCGTCGGCTGCGAGGGCAACCTCTTCGCCATCGTAGAGCATGGTGGTCTTCTCGGCAGGTTTTACCACAACCTCGGTACCGTCGTATACCGAGAGGATGTTGCTGGCCTCAAGGTCGTGCTTCAATACCTTGTCGTATGTCACCTCGGCTGTAGCGCCGTCGTTGAGGAAGAATTTCACATCACCCTTGGCGTGGGTTTTACCGTCGGCGAAAATACGGACAACACTGCCGTTCTTCACGGGAACGTCCACAAAGCGTCCGTAATCATCGGTAGTCTGCGCCACGTCATCGCAAATCACCTCCAGCGACTCTAAGCCTCCGAGCGGACGGATGGTGACGGGAGCGTCATATTCAAGATTGAAGCTGTATTCATTGTAGCCGGGTTTGGGCGAGAACATACCCATCGCTCCATATTTGGAGGAGGAATTGATTCGTACCATATTCTCCTCGCCGGCATAGTAAACCCATGCCTTGGAATCAGGAGCCGTCGGAGCTGCCACCACGTAGATGGTCTCTCCGGAGTAGCCGGACTCAATCACACTGCTGAGGTTGGCTCCGCGCGTATGATTGATGAAATAGCCTTCTTTCTCGGTCACCTGAATGCCGGCATAACGCAGGCTGTAGGTCAGAGTATACTTCTTGGCGGTGCCTGCAGGAATAGTGTAGGCTCCGTCGAGCACGGCACCGCTCTCCGAGGCTTGTTTGAGCACAATCTCCTCAGCCACATCTTCGCCGTTTTCAAGAGGAAGTTCCACTCCGTCGAGACCGTTGCCGGCAATGATTTTAACGCCTTCGGGATTTACGACATAAGCCGTGATGGTGCGGGTGCCGTAGTCGCGCTCTGCGACATCAAATTTCACAACACCGGTCTCATCGGCCTTGAAACGTACATAGGGATACTCGTCGCCCTTCACTTCAAGAGCCGTACCGCCGTAGGTCACGCCATTAATGGTGTAGTCGGTAGCGTTGAGATTGAACTGCAGGTCGGAATTTACGGCCACGGTCAGCTTGCCGTCGGCAATCTCGCTTTCGATGAATTTCGAGGTAGTCCAGTTGCGGATGTTCTTCACTACCTTCTCCATGCCGGCGGGAATGTCGAGGGTCAGCTCAACGTCGCTGCCTAAGGTGGCGGGATCAAATACGGTTACCTCGATATTGTCGCCGGGCGCTACCTCAAACTGATAGCTGTTGGGGGTGGTGGCAAAGCGGGGTGCAAGTGTTGTGCCGTTTTGCGTAACGGAATATATCGACGTGCCGTAGGCGGTCTGCAGGTCGACCTTCTTGTTTTTGGTCGAAGCGTACTGAATCGTGTTGTCCCCCTCCTTAAGAAGTGCGAGGAAATTCGCATCCGTCTCATTGAATTTGGCTACCGTGATGGCGTCAGCACCGTTGACAACCTTAAGATTGAACGTCTGGTCGAATTCAACCTTATTGAGGTTGACTTTCACGGTTTCACCGCTGAATTTGTAGATACCGCTGATTGAGGTGCTCTTTTTTTCAGTCTGGGTTGTCGGGTCAATCCAGCTTACGAACTCATATCCGTAGTTGGGCATAACTACAACCGAGAACCACTGGTCAGTGGAGGTAACGGTGTAACTTGTGGCATCGGCAGGTATGCCTTCGATTATCTTGCCCGCGGTTTTCAGTTGCACTGCTCCGGGGATTCCCCAGTCGACAGTGACTGAATAGGTCGTCTGGGCCTGTCCGAACTGGGTAATGCCGAGAAGCATTGCCAGCGTCATCAGACTTTGTAGAATCTTTTTCATAGATTGCTGTTTGTACCTAATTGAAGGTGGTGAATAAAATTGGTTAATTAGAGTATCAATTTTAGAGTTGCGCCGTTGGCGCAGGCTATGTAGAGGCCGCTTCCGAGCGTGGTGAGGTCAAATTCACCCTCGGCGGTGCCGACGAGCATTCCGGAGGTGTTGTAGATCTCAATCAGGGCGTTACCGGAAGCCACAAGGCTGTTGCCATGGCGTTTGAGGAGGGAAGTCCCGTCGATGGCGACATCCTCGACTCCCGAGGTGACTGTGCGGATGTAGACTACACTGCCCGGAATGGGATAGAGACTGCCCGAGAACTCGTAGGCCATCATGATTCCGTAGAGTTTGCCGTCCTTGGCGCCGGTGATGTCAAGGTCGGTAACGAACAGGTCCTGCTTGCCGCTGCTATCCATATATACAGGGTGTCCGGCCGAGTTGATTATGGCGACATTGCCGTTTTCATCAACTACGGTTGAAGTCAGGCAAGCGTAGACCGGATATGCGCAATAGCCCTTCACGAGCCTTATGCCGGCCACTACCTGGATTTTGTCGGCCGTGTCGGCAACACGATATACGCTCACGGTCGTCCCCTCGAACTGCTCCTGGGTAAGTTGTTGACCCATAACACGCAGAGTGTTGGTCTGCAATGTCGGGGCACCTTGATTAGCCATCATCGTATAGCTCTTCAGCACGTCGGCCGAATAGATGTTGTATGTCCCTTCGTCGAAGAAGGAGAGCTGCACCGTTATATCGCTCGTAACGTTGAAATTACGGTCGAGCAGATATAGAGCGCTGTCCCATGTGCGTTCCACAGTCTCTCCGGGCTTGAGCGAAACGAAGATGCTCTCGCCGAGCATTACGGCCGTGCCGTTGTAGAACACTACGGGAGCAAATCCGCTGGTCAGTTCTATATCGTTGTCGTTGGTGATCTTAACGGTGAACTGGTGGGTGCATCCATAGCTCAGTTTTCCGGGTTTCACCGAGGCGTCGAGAATCACCAGACGGCAAACGTCCTGATTGGTTACATCGTAGTTGCTGCCCGAGCGCGTGAGTGTCAGGCTCTTGAAATATCCGTAGTTCACCTTGATGTCCTGCCATACTGTGGTCTCGGCCTTGTAGTCGGCTGTGACGATGGTAAGCGTATAGGTGCCGTCGGCCAGGTCGAGCGAGTTGAGGTCAAGGCTCGGATTGAACATCGACGGGCCCGTGCCGTAGCCGGGGGCAAGGTCGAAAGTCCTGTCGGAGATTTCGGCATAACGGATATCGCCGGACGTACCACCCTGCGGCTCGATGCGCACACCGAATTTTATATTGAGTGTATTCGGATTATAGTTAACCCACATGGCCTCAGCCTCGGCGAAAAGGTCGAACGAGAGCACGCTGCCCTCAATCGTACCGGCCAGCGAGCCGCACTGGGTAACGACCTCGGGCTGCTCCACTACAGGCTTTCCGGTGGGAGGCTGAATGCCGAAAACGGCATCCTGCGTGAAATTGTATCCGCCCCCGCTGCCTCCGCCGCTGCCGAGCGCGTAGGGATTCAGCCCTTCGAGTTTGAAGTAACCGTTCGACATACCGGTCCATCCCCAGTTGAAGTGGAAATAGCCGTCGGAGCTGTAGCCGTCGCAGATAAAGGAATGGCCGCCGCCAATCATCGAGCCGCCGCCATAAATCACGGGACCCACGTCGCGGAGGTTGGCATACATCTTTTCGGCCCACTCGGTCGACGAATAGTACTGGCGCAGCTGATAGTCGATGTTGCCGTCGTAGTCGAAATAACGCGTCAGCGCGTTGGCTACGTTCATAGCCAGGGCGCCGGAAGAATCGGTGCCGTAGTCCATCTTGACTGCATAGCCGCAGGCCTTCATCAGATATGCCACGGCGCCAGCCTGTGTATCGTCGTACTGGCCTGCCTCATAGCGGTCGAGCATGTTGGCCCAGTCGAACGCCTTGGCGGCGAAATTCATCGACAGGCGTTTCTGGATGGTTGATGCGGTATAAGTGATGGTGCCTTTGCCGCGTTCGGGATATTTCCAGTAGTTCATCACCTGAGCCATAGAGGTGGCCACGCAGCCGGTATAAGTCCGCACGCCGCTATACGAGGGGCACTGATTGTTGTAGGGCTCAATCTGGTCCCAGGCCGTCTTAATCATCGGCTCTATAGGTTCACGGCCGTCGGCATCAGCCTTGCGGGGTGCCATCACAATGTTACCCGCGTTGGCGCGGGCGTAGGCTATCTGGTCGGCATACTGCTGAAGCCACCATCTCATCGCCTCAGGCATGCTTTCAGAGTCGAATTCGCCGCTGTCGGCATATCCCAGCACAGGGTAGGCCATATCGTCGGCCGAAAGTATCAGGTAGCCGTCGTTGGCGGCGGGTTTGTCGAATACGTAGAGCGCGGGAGAGCCTTGAGCCTCCTCTGTATAGACCAGACGGCTCTGGGGAGCGTTCTTGCCCGCAATCTTATGAAGGCCGGCGGAAGAGCCTACTCGCGCAAGCGCTTCCTCGGGTGTGAGCGTCTTTGCCTGAGTTGCCACCGCGGCCATTCCCGAGGCAATCACAGCCAACGCCAATATATTGATTTTCATATATTTTCTGTATGTCAGATTATTTCACCATTATTTTGCGCGATGCGCCGCCATCAGTCACCACGATGTAAAGTCCAGTGGCCAGTTTCGATGCATCGGTGCTTCCTACACCCGAAAGGCAGATGCGTCCCTGGGCGTCGTAGACGGTGAATTTGCCATTGAAGGCAATCGTAGAGCCGTCAAACACCACTCCGGAACCGGCGTCGGTATCGGCATCCACGCCCTCGATGGCATTTGTGTCGTCAAGAGGCAGATTGTAGAAATCGACCGTATACGAACCTGTTGCAGCATAATTGGCATAGCTTATCATAAGCTTGTTGCGGCCGTCCAGCTGCATGGGAGAAATTGTGACAAGCTGCCCCTTCTCGCCGGGGCCGACAAGAAGAAGGTCTTTCCCGAGAGGATTGGAGTCGGATACAGGATGTCCTATCAGCAACTCCTCGGTAAGTGCGGTCGACGATGTAGCGCGCTTAATCAGCACCATGTATGCGATTTCGTCAGACTTTGCAAAGAATCCCTTCTTCAAGGCCGCCTGATTCAGGTAGCTACGTGCGTAGTTCACGCCAGAACCCATATTCAGCCAATGCTGACCCATGTATTCACCCTTATCATTGAGCCAGGTGAAACGCATATAGGCAAGATCCTCATCCTCCACTGGATAAGCCATCTCATTGACATATATATAGCTGTCGCCGTAGGGCACACGTTCCATATTGGCACTCAACGGGTCGGGATCGCTCCCGTCGAGGGTCAGCATATAGTCGATGCAGGCCACCTCCTTACACGACTCGAGGTTAACAAAATGATATTTCGAGGTGCTGTTCTCAATGCTTACAAACATATACTGCATCTCCTTGCCGGGGATATCCGACATCGGCACACCGCCAAGACAATTCTCAATCAGTGTTGCCTTCAGCGTTCCGTCGGCATTATATACCGAATAGGTCTTCTTACCCGACTCCTCGGCTGCACTCTCCACGTCGCTGCGGGTAACCAGCAGCTGCGCGTTGCCGGGTTCAGACATCATTACGTCGTCGCGATACATAAGATCGCCCACCGAATAATAGGATGCGAGGGCGCCTTCTGCCTTAGGCGCCGGGATGGTTGTAGTCTGCTCCAGCACGGGCTGATTGCCGTCTATCCGGTAGATTTCCACAATCAGGCTGTTGCCGTCGCGCATTGTCTGATCCGTGTTGTAGTCGCCGATATTAAAATCATTGTAGAACGGCAGAGCATAACGCGGGCAGATGAAATAAGGAGTACCGTTGTGGACCATCGACATGAACACAGGCGTATATTCCTGGTCGCCGGGCATTTCAAGCATACGCAGCTTTTTCGCCATCACCTTCTGCAGCTTGCCGTCGGCACCGACTTTTGTATAAACGTTGAGATTTACGAACAGCTTCATGCTCCATTCGTTCCACATGTCGAAGTTCCCGGGATCCTCGATGCTGTCGAAATCGATATCCGGCTGCTCCTCGTTGGCGAATGTGAGGAAAAGCTTCTCCTCGCCCCCTTCCGGAGTAGCGTCGAGAACGTCTGAAACCACATCGTCGATTGTAAAGACCGGCTCGTCGTTGCCTGCGGCGTCCTTCACGGGATTGTCGAGCTTATATACATATGTTCGGTAATGGTTGGTGCCCGGGGTCGTGGTATTCACGCCAAGGCTGAACATAAGTTCCACATCATCGTCGTCGTTGAAGAAATGGCGTGTGGCAATCGGGATAAGATCAGCCATAACAGGACACACTTCATCGTCGTTAAGCCGGATTTTATCCTTTATGGTGCCGACCGGCTTAAACGTTCCGTCGTAGACTGTAGCCCCAAAACCTGTGATGCGGGATTCCGTCCAGTATTCATTATGAACGATCTGCTCAACGTCATATCTGATGGAATACATCCAGAGTCCACCGCCGGCCACGTCCATATCGCTGAATTTATCAAGCGACGAAAGCGTCGCGACAGGCTGATACACTACTTCAGGAGCGCGATGGCCATTTTTCGACGCAAGAGAACGGACCTTGCGGCTGAGCGACTCCACTCTGCTGGCGCGTTCGGTGGCAAACACATTGTGGCGCGTCGTGGTCTTGTACACGAGATTGGACATCACTTCCGCGCTGCGGTCTGCCGGACACTGCATACCGCTGGCGGCCAACGTAGCCGAGAGGCTTCACAAACAAATAATTCGGGTAAAATTAATCATCTAAGAATGGAAACCTTGATATTATGTGATAAATATTATTTGCACTTTCCATGGGCCGACCCATCCGGTTGCCGGCTGCCGCCCACTATATTATTATATTTTACTTTTTGATTTCAAATTTCAACTCGGATTGAATGATGATTACAGTTAACCCCAACCAGTCGGCTTTACAATGACCGGTCGGGAATCCCGGTTTAATTGAAAACAATACCCACAAAAGGGCTTCACGCAAAATATTACGCAAAGTTACACCTATTTTTTTCATTTATTATAACTTAAGGCAAATTATTTGACAATTCATTAGTTATGCTACTTTTGGCAGCAATCATATGCATAAATGCAATCCATTCGGCGCCCATGGCTTCTGACTCTCGTCCACACGAATGTTTACTGCATAAAAAAAGCATCGAACGGATTCTCCTTCCGGAAAATCCGCCCGAAATAATAAAATTAAATGCTAAAAAAGATGTCAGAGCACCTGGAAGCCGGCATCGCCGAGCGAGCGGCGGATGCAGGCTATATGGTCGTCGTTGAGGGTTTCCAGCTCGAGGTGAAGCATGCAGGAATTGATGTCGGCGGCAGCCGCCACGCGCTCATGGTTCACCCCCAGGATGTTGCCCCCTTCGTCGGCCACGATTTTCAGCACGGAGGAGAGTGTGCCGGGCTTATCCTGCACGGCCAGTTCGAGCTGGCAGAGGCGTCCTGTCTTGGCCAGGCCGCGGTTTATGATACGGTTGAGAATATTTACATCGATATTGCCGCCCGACACGAGGCATACAATTTTCTTGCCCTCCACTGGAAGATGACCGAACATCGCGGCGGCCACGGCAGTGGCGCCGGCGCCTTCGGCCACAAGCTTCTGCTTCTCGAGCAGGGCAAGAATTGCCGCGGCAATCTCGTCGTCGCTCACTGTAACGATTTCATCGACATACTTCCGGCAAAGGGCAAAGGTGTTTTCGCCCGGCTCCTTCACGGCAATGCCGTCGGCTATGGTCGAGACACTGTCGAGATGAAGTCGCTCGCTGTCGGCAAGCGAACGCACCATGGAGGGTGCCCCTTCGGCCTGCACGCCGTAGACCTTGATGTCAGGGCGCAGCGTCTTCACGGCAAAGGCAACCCCTGAAATCAAGCCGCCCCCACCAACGGGCACCACGATGGCCTCTACATCGGGCATTTCCTCAAGAATCTCCAGACCGATTGTTCCCTGCCCGGCGATAACGAGCGGGTCGTCGAAGGGATGCACGAACGTATAGCCGTGCTTCTCCTTTAGCTCAATCGCTTTGGCATAGGCATCGTCGTAAACGCCGGACACGAGGCAAACCTCGGCGCCAAGTCGCTTGGTGGCCTCGATTTTCGAAATCGGAGCACCGGCGGGAAGGCAAATCAGCGACTTGATGCCGTTGTGGGTGGCGCCGAGAGCAACCCCCTGGGCGTGGTTGCCGGCCGAGCAGGCGATTACGCCGCGCTTCTTTTCCTCCTCGCTGAGCTGCGAGATCTTATAGTAGGCGCCGCGGAGTTTGAACGAACCGGTGTGCTGCAGATTCTCCGGCTTGAGATAAATCCGGCATGAATCAGAAAGTGTTGTCGGCCCGATGATTTTCGGATGACGGGCAACATCCTTCAATACCATTTGTGCGCGATATACTTCGCCGATTGTAAGTTCCGACATTTTCGTATTGTTGTCGATATATTGTTGAATGATTTGTTGATTGTCAATCTTTTTTGAGAAGAGCCTCGGCCATCGACGCGGCAGCCTGGCGGCCGTCGCCCATGGCGAGAATCACCGTGGCGCCCCCTCTCACTATATCGCCTCCGGCATAAAGCAGGGGCAGCGAGGTCTGGAGCGTCTCGTCGTTGACGGCCAGCGTGCCGCGGCGCGTAACCTCCAGTCCGTCGATGGAATTGGGGATGAGCGGGTTTGGAGAAACGCCCACACTCACAATCACCTCGTCGACCGGCATCTCGACGATGTCGCCCTCGACCGGCACCGGCGAACGGCGCCCCGAAGCATCGGGCTCACCGAGTTCCATTCGCTGCAGGCGCATGGCTCTGACGTGGCCGCGCTCGTCGGCAAGATATTCTATTGGGTTGTGGAGCGTCAGGAAAGTTACGCCCTCCTCCTTGGCGTGGCGCACCTCCTCCACTCGCGCCGGCATCTCGGCCTCGCTGCGGCGGTAGACGATGTAGACCTCCTCGGCACCCATACGGCGAGCCGTACGGCAGGAGTCCATGGCGGTGTTGCCGCCCCCTATCACGGCCACGCGCTTTCCGCGTATCACCGGGGTGGCCCACCCCTCGCGTCCGGCGCCCATCAGGTTCACCCGGGTAAGATATTCATTGCTCGACATCACGCCCACGCAATTCTCGCCGGGAATCCCCATGAAGCGCGGAAGCCCGGCTCCGGACGCCACAAAAACTCCTCTGAAGCCGCGTGCAAGCAGGTCATCGTAGCCGATGGTCTTGCCCACCACGCAGTCGGTCATAAACCTGACGCCCATCTGCTCGAGAGCGCGAATCTCAACGTCGACAACCTCGTTGGGGAGGCGGAATTCAGGGATGCCGTATTTCAGCACGCCGCCAATCTCATGCAAAGCCTCGTAGACGTGGACCTCGAATCCGCGTTTTGCCATGTCGCCGGCAAAGGAAAGCGATGCCGGACCGGAGCCCACTACTGCCACTTTTATACCATTTGCAGCCTCGCGCGGGGGCAGTGCGGAATTTCCGCTCAATCGCTCGGTGTCGGCGGCGAAACGCTCAAGATAACCTATCGCCACGGGCGGCCGCTTCATCTTGTTGTAGATGCACTTCGACTCGCACTGGCGTTCCTGGGGACAAACGCGGCCGCACACGGCCGGCAGGGCGCTCGTCTCCTTGAGCACAACCGCGGCGTCGTGGAAATTTTCGCGCTCGATATTCTTGATGAATCCCGGAATATTGATGCCTACGGGGCAGCCGGTGACACACGTCGGATCCGGGCAGTCGAGGCAGCGCGTTGCCTCCAGAATAGCCTGGTCGCGCGTCAGGCCCTGGTTCACCTCCTCGTTGCAGGTAATGCGGTAGGCCGGATCGAGTTCAGTCATTTTCACGCGCGAGATTGCCGTACGCTCTTTGGCAGTGCGACTCTTGCGAAGTTCCTCGCGCCACTGGGCGTCGCGGGGCGATATGGTAGTTGACATGATATTGTTGGGTTCGAAAGTTCGGAATGAAAGGTAATGTCTGAAATCTGCAAAAGGTGAGCAACGCGGTCAGGGACGCAGCCGCATTATCATCTCGTCGAAATCGACCTGATGGGCGTCGAATTCCGGGCCGTCGACACATACGAAACGCATCTTGCCTCCCACTGTGACACGGCAGGCGCCGCACATGCCTGTGCCGTCGACCATTATCGTGTTGAGCGAGCAGATAGTAGGCACCTCGTATTTCTTCGTAAGCAGCGACACGAATTTCATCATCACGGCCGGCCCGATGGTGCAGACCAGATTTACAGGCTCGCGCTGAAGCACGCGCTCCAGGCCGGCCGTCACAAGCCCCTTCTCGCCATAGGATCCGTCGTCGGTCATGATTATCACTTCGTCGGAATGCTCGCGCACCTGCTTCTCGAGTATTATCAAATCTTTCGTACGGGCGGCAAGCACTGAAACGACGCGGTTGCCGGCAGCTTTCATTGCCTTCAGGATAGGCAGAAGCGGGGCTACACCCACACCGCCGCCACAGCATACCACGGTGCCGTAGTTTGCGATTTCAGTGGCGCGACCGAGCGGTCCGACCACATCATGGAGATATTCACCCGGCTCCTTGGCGCATATTTCGGTAGTCGAGGCACCCACGGCCTGAACCACGAGCGTTATCGTACCGTTCTTTTCGTCAGCATCGGCTATGGTGAGCGGGATGCGCTCCCCTTTTTCGTTGCATATCACGATTACGAAATGTCCCGGCTTACGGGCGCGGGCTATCAGCGGGGCCTCAACCACCAGCTGCACAACTTTTTCCGAAAAGTGCTTTTTATCAAGAATCCTGTTCATACACTGCGATGTGCGATATTTTGATTGGCAAATCAGACGACGCTACTCGAGCTTGTATTCCTACCCGAAGATTGCGATATGCAAATTTACACTTTTTCGTCAATGTGGCAAATTCAATCGGCGTTCCCGATCTTAGAGAGTGTTTGAATTTCACTTTCATTCACTCAAAGAGGATTTTTCAGACTGATTCCGCGAGTTGAAGAGGGAGCGATGTGGACATCGTGACCGATGAAACTTGGCGAAAGCAGGCGAAAAAAAAACTTTGAGGGGATGGAAAGAATTTTATAATTTTTTATTCGGGTTAAATTCAAACACTCTCTCAGGATTTGCTAAACATTTCTCACGTGCCATGGGTTTTAACCATATAGATTCGCAGTATCTGAATGAGGCGCTCACGATTTCAACTGTTTCTGCAATCGCTGAGGGATTCGCTTTCCGACAGCCAGCTACTGGTGGCCATGGCCTTGGTCACCGGGTTGATTACGGGTATTGCCGCCTACCTGCTCAAACGCCTTGTGGCATATATATCCACCTCCCTGGTAATGAACCTCGACCCCAGCAGAGCCAACTGGATGTTTCTCATCTTCCCGGTGGTAGGAATCGTGCTTACCGGCATATACCAACGCTACGTTTTGCATCGCAGAATCTATCATGGCGTATCGCAACTGGGTCTGGCTATATCCCAGCGGCGCTACCGGCTCCCCGGCTATCTCACCTACGCCCCCATTGTGGCCAGCTCGCTCACGCTCGGATTCGGCGGATCGGCCGGCTCCGAAGGTCCCATAGCGTATGCCGGCGCTGCCATCGGCAGCAATGTGGCCCGAAGCCTCGGCGTTCGCCCCGACTTGATGCGCTTCATGCTCGCCTGCGGGGCATCGGCCGGCATTGCAGCCATCTTTAAAGCTCCGGTGGGGGGAGCGTTCTTCTCGCTCGAAGTGCTTAGCGTGAGCCTTTCGGTAATGGCCGTGCTTGCGGTTTTCATCGCATCGCTCACGGCATGGTTCACGGCCTATGCACTCTCGGGTTGCACCACCGATGTAGCCTTCGAACAATATACCGCTGTAACTCCCGGTATATGGCCTTACATTCTGCTGCTTGGAATGTTCTGCGGCACTTATTCCTTCTACTACTCCAGAGTTATGCACCATATGGTGAAACTCTATTTCCGGATGGAGAATCCCTGGATGAAGAATCTCCTGTCGGGAGCTGTAGTCGCCGTCTGCGTCTTTCTCTTTCCCGCCCTATGGGGCGAGGGCTACGGCTTCATAGCCAAAGTGCTCGCCGGCCACGGCGAAGCCATCACCTCCTACAGTCTGTGGGCTACGCGACTCCCCTCCCCCACGCTGCTGATTCTTATGGCTGCCGGAATGCTTCTGGTTAAACCGCTGGCTACCTCGTCGACCAACAGCGGCGGTGGCGTGGCCGGAGATTTCGCGCCCACGATATTCGCCGGATGTATCGCCGGCTACTTCTTCGCCCTGACAGCCAATACATTTCTGGGGCTGAATCTACCTGTGGTCGACTTCGCATTCTTCGGCATGGCGGCCGTTATGGCCGGAGCCATCCAGGCGCCGCTCATGGCCATTTCCCTTGTGGTGGAGATGGTGTCGCACTACTCCCTGCTGCTACCCGTTACTGTAGCCGCCACAATCAGCTACGTGATAGTCAAGACTCTTGGCAAAGTCGCCGACATACGCTGGTTCTACCGCCACCACTCCTCAACCTGACCGGCGGGTATAGAGGCTGAAGGCCACTACGGCCAGGGCTGCCGGTATGGTATGCACTACATGCAGAAGCGGCAGCAGCCAACGCGAAGAGCTGCGGTAAATGGCCTTTAGCTCGGCGGCCGACGGGAAAATGAATCTTCTGCAGGCATTTCGGCGTCCGGATTTTGTGTCAATCATGAAAATCTCCCACATCCATGCGATTATGCGGCGCATTAGGCGCCCGTGCGGCCCATGAAGCATTCTACGGGCTTGCCGAAGCGTGGATTCGTCGTCAGGCCGTCTCTTCATACCGGCCAGACCGCTGCCGGGAGAATATCTGCCGAGCTCGTCGCGCGCCATTTATGCATCGATTTGAAAATTTATATATTATGGGTCAATTTACCCCTCCCGATTTGTTAATTCGTGTTAACGACTACTAAAATGCGTACACTGACTGCATTTTTACCAAAACACGACGTCCCGCTACAGTAAGAAATCATCTTAACTATCCTTTCAAGTTGATTTACTCATCTGCGCTATTTAAGGCCCAAAAAAATTATTTATGAGATTTTTTATAGTCATCTATCTAATATTTAGCAGATTGCATGGCAAATAAAAGTTAAGCGGAATTTTTGGACTCGCAACCGCTCAAATCGGTTGTACCTTTGCATCGCAATCATTTCCCGCCCCTTTGAAAATCCTATAATTCTCCATTAACAGCCAAGGCCTCCATCCGGATGGCAGGCCGCTATAAAAAACCGCCATAACCGCCATTCCATTATGTCCCGTCGTCCAAAGAATCCCTACCTCCATCCACCCGACCTTCGGGTTCTGGCTTTCTGCCACCGAATCCGCAGCCCCGAGTTTCGGAAGCATTACCTCATTCCCCTGCGCGAAATGCACCGTGCCATCCATGAGTATGAGCACCGGCATCTCCATACCGACGTCGATGCCCTCTTCCGGCGTCTTGTCGGCTCGATCCCACTCCCCGGAGTTCCCTGTTTCACACCGTTCATTCTAACAGTACACAGAGGTGTCGACCATGAACGATGTATTTAGCGGCAAGTCATGCCCCGCAGCCCAAAGCTAAACCGCATGGCAAGCGTACATTGACATTCTTCCATCCCCTCAATTGACCGACCGCGGGCTGTTGCCAGGTCCCTATCGGTCAATGGCGCAACCCATCCGGAACAACTTCCGGCTCCCAGCCACCTGTGTGGCCATCTCTCAGTACCGTGCTGAGGGCGGAAGCCCGAAGTCTCTCTCCGTAGCGCATTTTTGCGACCACAACATCGCCTCTCCGAGGCTCATGTTGAGTGCGGCCATTCCACCCCAGGCTCGGCCCTTCGGGCTGTCACCTGGGGATGGAGACAACCACGGCCCTCCGGGCCTTCGCTGTTGCCTCCCGGAATGTGCTGCAGGCGTTAATGCCCCTCTCGGTCAGGAACTACTCTTTAGATGCTGGCGGTCGGTCCTTGGCCCGGCCGTTTGGTAGGCTCGAGTCCTCTCCTGTATCGGCGCTGAAATACTGGAGGAACGGTTCGATTTTTTATTATGATACGGACATAATAAATGTCGGATAGTTGCTTTAAGTTTCCCGCCGATACTGTGTCTGTGGCGGAAGCCCGAAGGTTTTTCCGAAACCGGGAGCCTCCCTGAGTGTTCGCAAAAAGTGCGCTCTGTGTCCGAGCCAAGGCTCGGCACGCCGTTCCGGCCAGGCAATAACTATTGTTCCTGGTGGCCGAGCCTTGGCTCGGCGCAATATGGGTATGCGATGAAGGCATCGCCGCGCCTGGTTAGACAAACCGAAACGCCCCGCTATGGAAGCATGTTCAGGATCCATGCTCCCGTAGCGGGGCGTTGTGTTTGGATAGTATCCGTTTCCTTATTTTCTGGCGTTAGTCCTTGTGGATGGGGACGGAGGGGGTGGCAGGATCGGCGATGCCGTCGCGGATCAGGAGGGCGTCGATAGTGGCGTCTTTGCCGCGGAAGTCGCGGTATAGGCGTGCGGGATGACGGGTGCCTCCGCGCTCGAGAACGTTGTGGCGGAAGGAGTCGGCAGTGGTGCGGTCGAAGATGCCGTTTTCCTTGAAGTGGGCGAAGGCGTCGGCATCGAGCACTTCGGCCCATTTATAGGAGTAATAGCCGGCGGCATAGCCTCCGGAGAAGATGTGACTGAAGGTGGTGCCGGTCATCGAGCCTTCCACGGGTTCGAAGATCTGGACGGACTCCATGGCCTTGCGCTCGAACTCCACGGGGTCGGCCACGGGTGCGGTGGTGGTGTGCCAGGCCATGTCGAGGTAACCGAAACCGAGCTGACGCATGCAGGCGTAGCCGGCGCCGAACTGCGAGGACTTCACAAGTTTCTCGATAAGCTGGTCGGGGAGTTTCTCACCGGTCTGATAGTGGCGGGCAAAGGAGTCGAGAAACTCGCGCTCGGTGAGGTAGTTCTCGTTGAACTGCGAGGGGAGCTCGACGAAGTCGCGGTATACGGCCGTACCGGAGAGCGATGCGTACTTACACTGCGTCAGCAGGCCGTGGAGGGCGTGGCCGAACTCATGGAGGAAGGTCTCGACCTCGTAGGGAGTGAGCAGCGAGGGGGTGTCGGCCGTGGGCTTGGTGAAGTTCATCACGATTGATACCTGCGGACGGTCGTTGACGCCTTCGGGGGTGATGCTCTGGTCCTTGAAGCCGGTCATCCAGGCGCCGGGACGCTTGGTGTCGCGCGGGAAGAAGTCGGTGTAGATCACACCGATAAACTGCCCCTTGTCGTCGGTAACGTCGAAGGCCTTCACGTCGGGATGATAGACCTCAATGTCGTTGTTGCGGGTGAACTGCAGGCCGTAGAGCTTGGTGGCGAGGCCGAACACACCGGAAATCACGTTGTCGAGCTCGAAGTAGGGGCGCAGCTGCTCCTCGTCGTAGCTGTAGGTGGTATTTTTGAGCTTATTGGCGTAGTAGCTGTAGTCCCACGGATTGATTTTCACAGATTTGCCCTCGGTTTTGGAGGCAAATTCGGTCAGTTCGGCCATCTCGCGCTCGAGAGCGGGCTTATAGGCGTCGCGGAGCTGGTCGAGAAGCTTGTAGACGTTTTCGGGGGTCTCGGCCATGGTGCGCTGCAGCGAGTGCTGGGCGTAGTTCTGCGAGCCGAGCAACTTGGCAATCTCGAGGCGCACGGCGGCTATGCGGCTCATATTCTCCACGTTGGAGTATTCGCCCTTGGTATTGCGGCCCGTGTAGAGGCGGTAGAAGCGCTCGCGCAGGTCGGGACGGTCGGAATACTTCATGAAGGCCATATAGGTAGGCTGGGCGAGCGTGAAGAGGAACTCACCCTTGCGGCCCTTGGCCTCGGCAAGCTGGGCTGCCTCGTCGACAATCCCCTTGGGAAGTCCGGCGAGGTCGTCGGCGGTGAGCCATATCTCGTAGGTGTTCAGCTCTTTGAGCACATTCTGGCCGAAAACGGTGGTAAGCTCCGAAAGCTCGGCGCTGAGCTTGCGGTAAGCATCGCGGTCGGCACCTTCGAGGTCGGCGCCGGAGAGTGCGAAGGAGTCGTAGGTCTTCTGGAGGAGCATAGCGTCCTCAGAATCGAGATTGAGGCCGTCGCGCTTCTCGTAAACGGCTTTCACGCGCTTCCAGAGCGGAGCGTTGAGGGTGATGGAGGTGCCGTAGTCGCTGAGTTTGGGCGATACGCGCATGGAGATTTCCATCATCTCGTCGTCGGCGTCGGCCGACAGCAGCGGATAGAACACGTTGAGTACGCGGTTGAGGTCGGCACCGGCGCGCTCGAGAGCCACGATAGTGTTCTCGAAAGTCGGTTTCTCGGGATTATTGGCGATTTTCTCGATTTCGGCCTTCGCGAGGGCGATGCCACGGTCGATGGCCGGCTCGTAGGAGGCGTTGGTGAGGCGGGTGAACGGAGGTGTCTGATGCACGGTGGCAAAAGGCTGCTCCAGTGGATTCTGTGCTGATGTCATAATTGCGGTCGCGATAGTTGCGCAGGTTAAAAACTTTCTCATTTGGCTGCGTTTGTTATGAAGTATTGATTTATTCGGTTGAAGATTCGGAAATACGGTTGTCGCGGAGAGCGCGCCCACGGCGGTAGCCTTCGGCGGAAGCCCGGCGACCATCCTCTATGAGCGGACGCAGCCGTGTGAGGTCGAGCATCCAGGGCGACGAGGCGTCGCGGCGCGAAAAGAGCGAATCGCGCACGCTCAGCATCTCGCTACTGAGCGGAGCGCGGCAGCCCGGCTCAGACGGGAGCAGTGCCGGCGCCACGGAATCGAGCATTGCAGGCTCTACATGAGAGGCCGGCGGGAACCCGAGCGACACCCACATCACCATCGTCTCGGCGGGGTTCTCGCCCGGAAGCGGGCCCTCGATTACTACCGAGGCTGACGAAATACGGCGCGGAATCATCTCGCCGCGGTCGGCAACGCGCATGGCTCCGTCGGCCGAAAGGTCGCGCCCCTCGCCGGCGTGGTAGAACGAGCGGCTGAGGCCTTCGGTGAACGTCTCGGGGCGCACGGAGCGCTCCCGCAGAGGCTCGGCGAACAGGGCTTCCGCATCACACTGCCTTACGGCGCCCAACCGCCGCTCCTTGCCTCCCGAAAAGGAATAGTTGGAGCGGATAATCGCCCCCTCGGGAGCGAGCGCCAGCGGGTAGACGGTGTAGGTATGGTCGGAGCACTCCACGTATCCCCCATCCCCTTCTGCATCGAAAGCGCCGAAATTGGCCTGGACGCCAAGCGGCCCGCTGGCGATGGCCGAATCGAGCAGAGCGGTGAAATCGCCGAAACGGCGGCAACGGCGCAGCGCCTCGGTCATCACAATCCCCTCGCGGTCGCGCACGCGGGCGGTATCGGGCGCGAGATTGTAGCTCGCGGTGTTCATCACGGCGAACCCGGCCTCGTTGAACCCTATCCAGGCCTCGCGGCGCAGGGAGTCGCCTGCGTTGAAGAGCGCCACGTAGGCCATGGTGGTGTCGGTGGCGGCCACACGGTCTACGAAATTCTCCTGATGTCCCGTGTCGCGGTGCTTCCAGAGCAGCATGCGGCCGTCGGCCGTGGCCGTGGCGCCCACCAGCGCGGAGGTGCAGCCCGAAGCGCTCGCCCAGGCGGCAAGCGCCATGAGCGCCGAAACGAGGAAGCGGAGGATAACATTCATATCGGTTCAGAGGTTATTCTACAAAGTTACGAAGAATTTGGCGATAGATTGCCCCCGATGTTTGGCCGTTAGCACCTTTTTGCGTAATTTTACATATTCAACTATTCAGGGAAATGAACGATCCACACCAGTATATATTCGAAATGTCTATAAAGGTGCGCGACTACGAGGTTGATTCGCAAGGAATTGTGAACAACGCCAACTATCTGCACTATCTGGAGCACACGCGCCACGAATTCTGCGAGTCGCGCGGCTTCACCTTTCGTGAGATGCAGCGGCTGGGAATCGACCCCGTGGTCAGCAGAATCGAAATCGAGTACCATACGCCACTCCGACTGGGCGAGACGATGGTGTCGAAACTGTGGCTGGAGCGGCAGGGAGCACGCTTCCTCTTCCATCAGGACATCTACGCGCCCTCCGGCGCCCCAGCGGTGAATGCCGTGGTGTCGATCGTATCGCTCGAGGGAGGGCGCCTGAGCCGCGGCGAGCGCCTGGCCGAAGCCTTCAATCTTTAGACACCTCTATCCTACCGATGAGCCTCGACATATACCGACTGGCATTTGCCCGCGTGAAAGGGCTGCGCCCCGACATAGCACGAGAGATTCTGAGCCGCACGGGCTCGGAGGAGGCGTTTATGACCCTTCCCGAAGGTCAGCTGCGCGCCATGCTCGGCTTCGACGGGAAAATTCTCGGCGATGCCTACCGCAACGGCCTTCTGGAGGATGCCCGGCGCGAAAGCCAATTCATCGAGGCGCACGGCTTAGCCTGCCGCTACTTCACCGACCCGGCCTACCCGCGGCGCATGCTCGAATGCGAAGACGCGCCGCTCATGCTCTTTACCCTGGGCAATGTGGACCTCAACGCCACCCACTGCCTGAGCATCGTAGGCACACGCAATGCCACCACCTACGGTGTGAGTTTCATCAACCGTCTCGTCGACGAACTGGCAGAGCGGATAGACGGCCTGCTGATAATCAGCGGACTGGCCGTAGGATGCGACATCACCGCCCACAAGCGCGCCATGGAGCGCGGCATTCCCACGGCCGCTGTGGTGGCCCACGGACTCGATACCATTTTTCCGGCCGACCACCGCAACATAGCGGCGCGGATGGTGCGCTCGGGAGGAATCCTGGTAACGGAATACCCGTCGCGCACACGGCCCATCCGCCCAAACTTCCTGGCCCGCAACCGCATCATAGCCGGGATGAGCGACGCCGTAATAGTGGCCGAATCGGCCGCTTCCCGCGGAGGAGCCCTGCGCACCGCCCGGCTCGGGATGCTCTACAACCGCGACGTGTTCGCTCTGCCCGGACGCACATCCGACCTCTACAGCGGCGGGTGCAACGCCCTGATCAAAAACAACACCGCACATCTGATAGAGACGGCCGACGACCTGATTTCCACAATGGGCTGGACAGCCCGGCCACGTGAGGGGGACCAGGGGCGGATGTTTCCCGATCTGACACCCGAACAGCAGGCCGTGGTGGATTTCATCCGCCACAACGGCGAGGCTCAGACAAACACCCTCTCGGCAAACCTCGGTATACCGGCCGGCAAGCTGATGGCGCTGCTGATTGAACTTGAATTCAACGGCACGCTTGTGGCTCTTCCCGGCGCCCGCTACCGGATGGCCTGACCCCGCGAAGCGTGAACCATCGACCACACCGCCGCATTATACTATAATAAATACGAACCTACGACAACAACACTAACGACATAACAACCATGGAAAAGAAAGTTATCGCCCCCTCAGAGCTGATTATCAATCCCGACGGCTCGGTGTTCCACCTCCACCTGCTTCCCGAACAGCTTACCGACAGAATAATCCTCGTAGGCGACCCGGCCCGCGTGAACATCGTGGCCGAGCACTTCGACACGAAAACCTTCGAGGTTTCGTCGCGCGAATTCCATACCATCGGAGGCACCTTCAAGGGTAAACCCATAATGTGTCTCAGCCACGGCATCGGCCCAGACAACATCGACATCGTAATCAACGAACTCGATGCGCTGGCCAACATCGACTTCAAGACCCGCGAGGTGAAAGAGAACTTCCGCCAGCTCTCGATGGTGCGCATCGGCACATCCGGAGCCCTGCAGCCAGAACTGATTGTCGGAACGCCCGTGGTGGCCGAAAAAGCCATCGGCTTCGACGGCGTGCTCAACTACTACGCCGGCCGCAACGAGATAGCCGACCTCGAGTTTGAGAAAGCATTCACCGAGCATACCGGCTGGAACCCGCTCTGGGCCAAGCCATACGTGGTCGACGCCCACAGCGAGCTGGTCGACCAGATTGCCAAAGACGATATGGTGCGCGGCAACACGATTTCGGCCGTGGGCTTCTACGGACCGCAGGGCCGCGAGCTGCGTCTGCCGCTGGCCAACCCCGACCTTAACAGCCGCATCGAGAGCTTCCGCTTCGGCGACCGCAAGGTCACTAACTACGAGATGGAGAGCGCCCCGCTGCAGGGCCTGAGCCGCCTGATGGGCCACCGCGCCATGACCGTGTGCTCGATTATCGCCAACCGCATGCGCCACGACGCCACGCCCAACTACAAGACCGCCATCCGCGACCTTATAGCCACCGTTCTGGAGCGCATCTGACCTCCGAAGTCATCCGACCATATGACTGACATAGCCATAAAAGGAATGGTATGCCGCCATTGCGTCGAGGCTGTGGAAGCGATATTCCACGGCCTCGGCGTCGGTGCGGAGCAGATTGAAGTGAAGCTCGGAGAGGCCTCGCTGGCCGACAGCGTGAAAGTCGATGCCGACTTCCTCGCCGCGCTCGACCGAGAATTTGCCGCCCACGGCTTCAGCCGCATCCTCGACCCCGGGCAGCGGCTCGTAGAGGCAGCCAAGCAGGTGATTATAGACCATGTGCGCAACCACGACTGCAGGTTCAACCTCTCGGCGTGCCTTCAGGACCATCTGAACACCGATTACGGCACGCTCTCGAAAATCTTCTCCGCCACCGAGGGACGCACCATCGAGAAATATTCCATAGCCCAGCGCGTGGAGTTCGCAAAGGAACTGCTAAGCTACGGGGAGATGACGATTTCCGAGGTGGCCGACCGCGCGGGCTACTCCAGCGTGGCGCATCTGTCGCGCCAGTTCAAGACACAGACCGGCATGACTCCATCGCAGTTCCAGAAACTGCGCCCGGAACGGATACCTTTAAATGAAGTTTGACGCCTGAAGTGTGAACTCCGCCTCAATGGGGCTGCGATTTCCAAGGGCGAAAATATGCAAGCGGGCGCCGGAATCGTGTAACATTCCGGTGTATCAAAGATACTATCTTTGCATTCGAAATAATAACAGAAAGCAAAGATGGAATTTTCACACTTCATATACGCCCTGCTGAACATCCTCAACCAGATGTCGCCCTACATACTGCTGGGCTTCATCCTGGCCGGATTGCTCCATGTATTCATCCGGCCCGACACCATGAGCCGCCACCTGGCCGGCCACGGATGGCGTCCGGTAGTGAAAGCCGCCCTGCTGGGCATTCCGCTGCCGCTCTGCTCGTGCGGCGTGCTCCCCACAGCGGTTGCACTGCGCCGCCAGGGCGCCTCGAAAGGGGCCTCGACCTCGTTTCTCATCGCTACTCCGCAGACCGGCGTCGACTCCATAGCCGCCACCTACGCCCTGCTCGGCCTGCCGTTTGCCATCGTAAGGCCCATTGCCGCGCTCGTCGGCTCGGTAGCCGGAGGGATGGCCGTGGACAGAAGCGACAAGGACGGAGAAAACGACACGCCGCAGAACGCATCAGCCACCGCCTGTAGCGACGACTGCTGCCGGAGTGCGGCCGAAGCAGAGGCGCCGCGCGGCTTCATTAATAAAATGTGGGCCGCGGTAAAATACGGCCTTACCGATATGGTGGCATCCGTGGGCAAATGGCTGGTGATCGGGCTGTTGGTTGCGGCGGTGATTACCGTGGCGGTGCCCGACTCGCTTTTCCTCAGTCTGGCCGAATACCCGCTGCTGGCCATGCTCGTTATGGTGGCTGTAGCTGTGCCGATGTACGTCTGTGCCACCGGTTCAATACCCATCGCGATGTCGCTGATGCTCAAAGGGCTCACCCCGGGCGTGGGCTTCGTGCTCCTCATGGCCGGACCGGCAGCCAACTTCGCGTCGGTGATGGTGCTCCGCAAGAGCCTGGGGCGCCGTGCCACGGCAGTCTACGTGCTTTCGGTAGTCGTGACGGCAATCCTGTTCGGCCTGCTAATCGACTATCTGCTTCCGGCGCAATGGTTCGCCATAGGGGGCAGCGCCGGCACTACAGCCCACTGCCATGTGGAGTGGCCGTGGTTCCCCACCCTCTGCTCCGCCCTGCTCGTGGCGTTGCTTATACGCGCCTTTGTGGCCGGAGCCGCCGAACGCCGCCGCTTCAGAAAAGAATCCGACAATACTTCAACCACAGATAAAACCATGCAGAAAGTCTATAAAGTAAAAGGAATGGCTTGCGCGCATTGCAAAGCCACAGTTGAGAAAGCTGTAGGCGCCGTAGCCGGCGTAAGCAACGTTGCAGTCGACCTTCCCACGGGCCGTGTGGCCGTAGATGGTGCGTACGACCCGAAAGCAGTGGCCGAAGCCGTAACCAACGCCGGCTTCGACTTCCTCGGCGAGGCGTGAGAACACTCCCATGGGGATTACGCTCCGACAGCATAGCAACATCTCAGCCTGGCGATTCCGAAACCGCCCCTGATTCCCAGTTGTTTAAACTTATTTAACACAAATTCCAGCTCCAAACGCTTGCCATTTGCCGCGAAAGCACTAACTTTGCAGACGCAAAACGAAACATCGCGGGATGGAGCAGTGGTAGCTCGTTGGGCTCATAACCCAAAGGTCGGAGGTTCGAGTCCTCCTCCCGCCACCAAAATAAAAGCGAATTCAGACCAGAATCTGAGTTCGCTTTTACCGTTATACCTTAGGAAGTACACAATGGCCTTACAGGAACGCGAACGGCGGCCGCGACCATACGGCCGACCACCTGAAGGCAGCTGCCGACCATGGATTCACCGCTATCGCCCCCCGTGGTGATTATGGATGCCGAAGGAGAGGAAACCCTCGCCGTAAACGGTGGAAATCCACCTTATCGAGCGTATCATCTCGAAGAGCGGCCCGTGGGACCTCGAATATGCCGAGAAAATCTGTGCAGGCACCCGCAAATACAAACTCGTGACCCTCGAATAAGCGAAACAATCCGGGCACTGCCAAATGACCGGGGGCGGCGTTGCCGTTAAGCGGAAACAACTCGCCGGACGTAATCACTTACAGACGAACCATTGAACAAGTATAATTACCTTGAACCGCTACTTACAATGAAAAAGATGCTCCGAGGCGGCATGCTGGCGCTGACATGCGCCGCCGCAATCTGTGCGGCAGCCCAATCGATATATCCCGGAAGTGCCGACGCGCTGCTGAAAGTGAAAAATGTGCCGGAGATGAAGGCGCAGGCGTTTCCGCTTTCGTCGGTGAAACTGCTGCCGGGCCGTCTGCACGACAATCTCAGCCGCGACTCGGCCTGGATGGCAAATATCAGCACGAAACGGCTGCTCCACAGTTTCCGGAACACCCACGGAGTGTTCGCCGGACTGGAAGGAGGCTACGAAAGCGTCAAGAAGCTCGGCGGCTGGGAGTCGCTCGACTGCGACCTGCGCGGCCATACCACCGGCCATCTGCTTTCGGCCTACGCGCTGATGCACGCGGCTACCGGTGCCGAAATCTTCAAACTGAAGGCCGACAGCCTGGTCGACGGACTGGCCGAGGTGCAGAAAACCATCGGCAACGGCTACATCGGTGCCTTCCCCGAGGAACTGATAAACCGCAACATGCGTGGCCAGGGTGTCTGGGCGCCCTGGTACACGCTCCACAAGATTCTCGCCGGTCTTATCGACCAGTATGTGATGGAGGGTAATCAGAAAGCTCTTGAGGTGGCCACACAGTTTGCCGACTGGGCCTACCGGAAGCTCGACGGCGTCGGGGAGGAGACTCGCCGACTGATGCTCCGCAACGAGTTCGGCGGGATGAACGAGGCCTGGTTCAACCTCTACGCCATCACAGGTGACACACGCCACCTGCGTCTGGCCGAATTCTTCCACCACAACGAGGTGGTCGACCCGCTGTATGATGGCGTAGCCGACTTCGGAACACGCCATACCAACACATTCATTCCCAAAATGATAGCCGAAGCACGCCGCTACGAGCTGACGGGCAGCAGGCAGTCGGCACGTGCCTCGCAGCTGTTCTGGGACTCGATGCTCGCCGACCACTGTTTCGCCACGGGCTCGCTTAGCCAGAAGGAGCACTTCTTCCGTCCCGACCAGATGTCGAAGTATATAAACGGCTATACGGGCGAGACCTGCTGTACCTACAATATGCTGAAACTCGGACGTCACCTCTTCTGCCGCGAGGCCGATTCGCGCATCGCCGACTACACCGAGCGCGCGCTGTTCAACCATATCCTTGCCCAGCAGGACCCCGAAAGCGGCATGGTTTGCTATTTTCTGCCGCTGCTGAGCGGAGCCTACAAGGTGTACAGCACGCCCGAGCAGTCGTTCTGGTGCTGTGTGGGGAGCGGCTTCGAGAGTCACGCCAAATATGCCGAGAGCATATACTACCGTGCGCCGGGTAAGCTGTACGTCAATCTGCTCGCCCCTTCGCACCTCGACTGGACCGACGAAGGGATAACGCTCACGCAGACCACCGACTTCCCCGTTGCCGGCACCACGCGCCTGCATATCGACAAGGCCGACGGCCACAAGGCCACCATAGCCCTGCGCAAGCCCGAATGGTGCAAACGTCCTCAAGTGAGAATCAACGGCAAGAAGGTGAAGGCCGTGCAAGCCGACGCCGACGGCTACATCAACCTGACAACGCGCTGGAAAGACGGCGACACCGTCGAGGCCGAGTTCCCGATGGAGCTGCACCTGGAGTACGCCCACGGCGGCACTGATAAAGACGGCTTCAAACGTGCCGCCCTGCTCTACGGACCGATAGTGCTCGCCGGCGACATGGGAACCGAAGGGATGGAGGCACCCGCCCCCTTCTCCGACCCGACCGTGCGCAACGACTACTACACCTACAATTACCACATCCCTGCCGGACTCAACACCACCCTCAGCGAGGCCGACCTCGTCGGGATACAGCGCCGCGAAGGCACCCTGGAGTTCACCCTCCCCGACGGACGCACCCTCCGCCCGCTCTACGACCTCCACCACCGCCGCTACACCGTCTATTGGGATATGCTGCCGTAGGGCCAAATTGCCTGCTCCCTACTCAAAGCAACAACTCGCTGACTTTATGCCAAGTACAAAGGATCAGTAACAAATTTCGGATAAAATCCAAAAGAATCTACAAAATTCCTTCCTTCAGATAGCCGCAACCACGACATCGCATCTCCGAGGCTCAGATGCAGATAGAGATCGCTATACCCCAGGCTCGACCTACGGTCGTCGCCTGGGGTTGTACACAATCTCGGCCCTCCGGGCCTCTGATGGTGATAGTAAGGTAAATATCTATGTTGGCTACCAAATAGTTGGGAGGGTATTACAGAACTACCGCAGACCATGTAGGGAGAGGGTGGTGCAGGACCAACAAATTTCGCCCATATTGTAGGGACGCACGGTTCGTGCGTCCGTATAATCTACTGAAATTCAACTGTTATGCTCGGACGCACGAACCGTGCGTCCCTACTTGCGAGGAATTTTGCAACGCCCTGTATAAGGGGTTGATTACCAATTATACCTCGCAAAGCGGTGTCACTACATCGTTGATGGGAGCCTATTTTGCAACATCCTCCGAATATCAGCAAGTTCGCTCCTAAGGAGAGGCGGATGCACCAGGGTGCATCCCTACAAGCTGATGACCAGTAATTTAAATTTGTCAGTAGCCAACATGCATATCGTTACCATAATTAATATTGGGGAGGAAAAATTATAGATATTCATAAAATCCAAAGGAACTGCCTCTGCGGCGATACACTTTCTGTTGGGAATGGCAACAGATTGGAAATTAAATTCAGCTATGGTAAATGGACCTACGCCGGAAAGGTGCGGAAAGGACGTGTTGGAGAGGGATGGAGGGAATAGGAGGGGGATAGGGAGTCGTGATTTTAACTAAAAAGATATGGATGGTGGAGGGGAAATAGTATATATTTGCCATCGCGTAGGGATGGGACTGTTTATTTCTGCAAAGGCGTTTGGCGATGCCTCTTAGGTCGATAGACAGTGGATTGTCCCTACGTTTTTGGATTAACACCCCGGCAACGAATGTTATGAATATAAGCAGTATTCAGTGTGAGTCCGAAGATAGAATCACTAAGCCAGGTGGGTGGTTCAGCAACGCTAATTTAACGCTGACAACTGCGAACAATTGTTTGAATAAAGCACTAAGAATAAAGATGCGTTTACGTTTGCACAACCATCCTATTCCTCCAAATAGTCTATTAGAAAATACTCGTGATTTACAAATCCTCACCTTGTGCTCTGTTGTATTCATTATCATAGAACATTGTAATATAAAATTTACCAAAATGTTCTGTAATCATAAACCATACCGGTTTATTATGAACAGCATCTACAAGTGCAGACAACGACTCCGAAATAACTTCTGTTTTTATATCTTCTGAAGGATTTTGTAATTGTTCTTGAGTATATTTAGACTGAACCTGAGCTATAATCCTGGCCTTAAGTTGTTCGAAAGCATCCCCTTCAGGTAATTGATAAAATAAAGCTTCATATCTTTTATTCCTGACAGACATTTCATAAGAAATATCATCTGTTTCCGGAATAGAGAAATCATCTAAGCTAATATATTTACCATTATTTTTAAACTGTTGACAAAGACGGTTAAAACGGATTTTTATATCCGTTTCATCCATGGGGGTGGCATCACAAACCATAATGCGAGCAATCTGACCATTCTCGGTAGAAATATAAACACGTACATCCATGCCGTTAAATCTACCCGTAAGAAATTCGTTAGCATTCTCCCCATTAAGGATAAAGCCCTTTGCCTTAAGTTTTCTAATCATTTCAGATTTAGGACCGTCGACAGGTATGCCCAAAAATTTAGTAACATCATTTTGAGCGAAGATGTGTAAACAGATACTTAGGAATGAAAGGACGATTAATATTCTTCTCATAATGATGGCGATTATTTTTTACAAAGATAAGCATATAATTTGTAATTGCATAGACCTCAATCTGAATTTCATTAAAGCATTAGAGTGACTTAGATTGCATCTACAAAGCAGTTGCAGCAACATATTGACGTAGGTTCGGTGATGACCTCGTGACTGTTGACCAGCAAGGCACCGTCAGAGCAACCGGGAACGGGAGCGGTACGGCCACAGTGCGCGCAATGTCGGTTGACGGCTCCGGCAAATATGCCGACATCGACATCAAGGTGTCGGGCTATTCCGGCATCGAAGCCATAACCGACGGATCAGCAGCATCCGGGCACCTGACGGCATGGCCATCGCCGGCTATCACGGAGGTGACGGTCGGCGGCCTCGAGGCTGACGGCGGCGAACTGTACATATTCTCGCTCGGTTCGCAGATAATGCTCCAGGAGAAGGTATCCGAAACAAGCGCGACGATTGACTGCAGTATGTGGATGCCAGGCGTATATATCGCCAAACAGGGGTCGCACACAGTGAAGTTCATCAAACGCTGACGACTAAACAGCGCAAACACTGACGACTGCAAATAGTTTTTGACAAGGAAGGCGCCGCATCGGTTGAGGATGCGGCGCCTTCTGTTGTCGGGAAGCCGTTCTTCCATGGGTTGACACCCATGGAGGGGAAATGTCACCCCTACGGGGTTAGTAGTTAAATTGGTGATTCGGACATAATTCCGGGGGGTTAACACCCCCGACTACAGTTATATAACCGCTATGCGGTTACAATGGTGAGTACATACAATCACGCACTCCGGAGGGGCGGCATTGGTGTAGCCATGGGTAAGCCATCAAGGAAGGGTTAGAGGGAGGCGATGAGGTAGACGGTGTAGGCGATGTAGAGGAGAATCATCAGGGCGCCTTCGGAGCGTGTGATGGTACGGTCGCGGAAGAAGCGGCCTACAATCCAGAAGAGCAGCGATGCGCCGGTGAGCACCAGGAGGTCGGTCTGCGTGACGCCTCCAAAGGGGAGCGGACGCACTACGGCCGAGACGCCAAGCACCAGGAAGATATTGAAGATGTTGCTGCCGATCACGTTGCCGATGGCGAGGCCGGGCATCCCCTTGAGGGCGGCGATGATGGTTGTGGCCAGTTCGGGGAGAGATGTGCCCACAGCCACGACGGTCAGGCCGATGATGGCGTCGCTCACGCCGAGCGACGAGGCGATACCGGAGGCTCCGTCGACGAACCAGTTGCCGCCTCCCACGAGCGCACCCAGGCCGACGAGTGTCCAGACAACGGCCTTCCACATAGGCATGGGCGGTTTTGAGGCTGCTTCATCGGAAGCGCCGATGTCAGATCCGCAGCCGTCGTGGGCGCGTGCGAACGTCAGCCGCATAAAGATGGCGAACAGAAGCAGCAGCACGATGCCGTCGGCGCGGCTTAAGATGCGTTCCGGTCCTCCGAGCCATACGGCACTTCCGAACGCCAGAAGCACAAGCGAGGAGACCATCACCATAGGGATGTCGGCCGTAAGCACCATCCTGTCGACCTTGATGGGCTTGATCAATGCAGCGACGCCCACAATCATGAGGATATTGAAGATGTTGCTGCCCACCACGTTGCCAATGGCCAGCTCGGCATGATTCTCCACGCTGGAAAGTACGCTGATAACCAGTTCGGGCGCCGAAGTGCCCATGGCAACCACCGTAAGGCCGACGACCATATCGGAGACGCCCCAGCGGCGCGCCATATCGGCCGAGCCGTCGGTAAGCATATTGGCCCCCACAAGAATAAGCACAAGGCCCGCAATAAGATAAAATATATCCATACGCAACTATTAAAAACTATTTTTATATCTTGATTCTACATAGCAATCTGCTAATTTACACCTTTGTAGGAGTAGAGCTGACTGGAAAAGGCGCGTGCGTTTGACCCCTTCGGGCACGCTGGATTTGACCCCTCGGGCAAAATAAGAATGACCCCTTAAAAGTCCTGGCGGCGGGGGTCAATGTTATTTTACCTCATTTGGTTTGTCAGGCTTTTCTAGCCTTCAGTTTGCGCATGCTTTCTCCGGACAGCTCGATTGTGTGCGCCGAGTGTACTATACGGTCGAGGATGGCATCGGCCACAGTCGGGTCACCGACCATGTCGTACCAGCTTGAGGAAGGGTACTGGGAGGTGATGATGATTGATTTGCGCTCGTTGCGGTCTTCGATTATGTCGAGCAGGATCGGACGCTCCTTCGCGTCAAGGGGCACCAGAAAAAGATCGTCGAGGATGAGCAGCTGACATCGTTCGATTTTCTTGAGCTCGGGCTCAAGATTGTTCTTGACTTTTGCGACCTTTAGCTGTCCGAGCAGTTTGGAGGCGTTGGCATACAGGGTGCGTATGCCACGTTTGCAAGCCTCATGTCCCAGTGCGCAGGCCAGGAAGCTTTTACCTGTGCCTGATGATCCGGTGATGAAGAGATTCTGACCGTTTCGGACGAAGTCGAGTGTCGCCAGGCGCTCCATCTGGTTGCGGTCGAGCCCCCGGTTTGTGGCGTAGTCGATTTCCTCGAGATATGCCTTGTAGCGGAACGCCGCGTTTTTTGTCAGGCGCATTACGG
>ERZ773224.42-NODE-42-length-145837-cov-11.048785_pt1 | contig 145837 bp, 126 predicted proteins | sample MGYA00580526_ERZ773224 | MGnify/ENA primary metagenome ERZ773224 (study PRJEB29015, sample SAMEA2737743) | human gut metagenome | biome: human gut; feature: human-associated habitat; material: faeces | place: China | collected 2012 ... | reverse complement strand
TTAAGGTCATGCTGCAAATCGCCGCCGGCCTCAATACCCCAGACGTCGGCGTCAATCTCGGTCGGAGATTTGATGGAGAGCGAAGTGTAAACCGGATTAACCCAGAGGTTGTGGAAAGCTTCGCCGTTCCAGTAATAATCATAGAAACCGCAGCCCGGACAATACAGACGATTGTCGGTCACCTTGTTCATGACGTTATAGATCAGGTTGGCGTTCTGAGCCACGGCGGCAGCGGTAACCGACTGATAGCCGATTACTTCCGGCGCAACCTCTGCCTTACCGCCGGGAGCGGGCATCGGGTGCGGAGTCGGTTTGACATCGGGAGACTGTTCCGCGCAATCCTCTGTATAATCGTTGTTTTGGCTGTTCATGGCCAGTCCCCAGGTTTTGTCGGTTTCATTATATTCGACTTCCCACATATAAGGGCTGCCGACAACGCGAAAAACGGAGAAAGAGTTTTCGTTTCCCTGGCCGTCGTTTGGCGCAGAGGCGAAAACAATACTTTCCTCGCCGCGGATATCTTTGTAATTGAGCGTATTGACGATTACTTTTGTCGTGCCGATAACGTCGCCGCCGATATTGAGCCTTCCGCTTTGTCCGTTGGCTGCGTCAACGTCCAGCCGCAGATAAGGATTGTTAACGGCAATATAATCGTGCGTGATGTTTACGGAAGCGTTTTTCCCGAGTACCACCTGAGTGGTGTCAACCTTAAAATCGTAAACGTTGTTGACCCGGCTGTTGAAAATGACGCTGTTCGTCGTGCATTGCGGACAAACGTCGCCGGTGATGTTTATGTCGTAGGCATAACCATCATATTCGATTTGGTTTGAAACGGCTTTGCCGCCGTCGATTTCATCGTCGAAAACGATTTTTCCTCCGTTGCGCACATCCAGGTTGAGGTTCAGGCGGGCTTCGTCCGTCCCCTGCATCCAGACGGCGTTGTTTATCTTGCCGCGGCTGTCTTCGGTATAGTTTCCGCGGAACAGGGTTTCCGTTCCGTCGGCGGAGATTGTGAGATCGTTGGCGGAATAGACGGCACCGCCCAACGCCGGATGTGAAGCGGATTCTGTTTTGGCATAGTTGCCGATAAAGCGGCCGCTCAAATCACCAATGATGCCGATGGCGTTATAAATAGCACCGCCCATGGCTTCGGCTGATGTCGACAGGCTGTAGTTTCCTGCAAATTCGCCGTTGATGCTGCCGATCTGTACCGGTTCGGACGATTCAAGGGGAGGGGGCAGCAGAGAATCTGCCTGTTCCGTTACCCAGCCGCCGTAGTTGGCGATTGCGCCGCCGGCGGTTCTGCCGTTTGAACGGGTATAATTGCCGATGAAGCAGCCTTTTATCGTATCAATGTAGGCCTTTTTTTTACGGGCAGAGGCATTGATTATGGCTCCGCCGAGGGCCCCGCCGCTTTCCGACAAAACGTAATTGCCGACAAAGATGCCGTCGATACTGCCGATGCGGCTGGCTGCGTTATAAAAAGTGGTTGCTCCGTGAAAGCCGTTTGAGATGGCGCCGCCGACATTAGTGTTAGTTTGGGAATAGACTGAATTGTTGACGAAAACGCCGTTTACGTTTTCGATTATTGCAATGCCGGCATTGGCATGGTTTCTGAGTGCTCCGCCAAATGCATTATCATAAGAAGAGTTGCTGCTGGTGTAACGGTTGCCGATAAAGTTTCCGCTGACGCTGCCGACTCTCATGTCGTTGTTTGAGTAATTATAAACGGCGTAGCTTTGCAGATTGACAAAGGTGTCGTTTATGTCCCGTATCTCTTCGGGGGTGTTGTTGAATATAATGGCATTGTCCGTCGCGGTTATTTCACGGCCGTCGTATGTGACCCGGTAATCTTTGTCGATATTGTATCCGTCGGCCGTAACGATGGCGTCACCGTTTATTTTGACTTTACCGTTCAAGCCGACGGCATAGTTTTTGCCGTTGATGCTGATTACCCAGCCGCCGGTCGGTTCCGCGGTTTCCGTATATGTCAGTTCCGCACAGGCGCTGCCTGCCAGAAAAACGCCGGCCGACAACGTTACAAGCATGTTTGTTTTTGCAGTCATTGTTTTTTAGTCCTTGAATAATTTTAACGATCGTTTTTTTACCTCTTTTTTTTATACTGGCGCTGTTTCACAACGGTTTGATACTAAATAAATTTTCTTGCTTTCGGGCAAAAAAAGCTATACCATTTTCCCGTAACAAAAAAACGATCCTTTTTTTGCCGCGCAAAAAAGGATCGCATAAGTTTTTATTTTTTATAATATTCCGGGTTCGGCCGTTCAGGCCTGGCCGAGTGTTTCCAGCAGCATCGGATAAAGCGCCTGCCGGGGTTCCATGCCCTTGGTCAGGACAACGTTGAAAACCGGATACATGCGCTCGCATTCTTTTACCGCAATGTCCATCACGTGAGTCAGCTGGATTGAGAAATCTTTGTTGTCCGGGTTGTAGAACAGAGAATAGCGGAAAACCGGCATTTTCTGTTCGGTCCAATAGGAAAAGTGACCGACCCAGAGGTCGTCGTTGATCAATGCCAGCAGTTCAAAAATCTTGTTGTGGTCCTTTTGCTGGTCCTCGATATTGATCAGGCAGGAAACATGCAGACAGTGCATTGATTCTTCCCATGAGAAAAACAGCAGCATCTCGTTCCAGCGGCCTTTTATCTCGACGACCACTTCGTTTCGGCTGCGTCTTTCCAGCTCGTAAGCCTGGCGGTTGAGGATGTGCTCGACCACGTCGATCGGGTTGCTGGCAGTCTCTTGGGATTCGGCCGGATTCATTACAGATTTCTCCATTAAAAAATACAAAACACCCGGGTTTTGTTTGCTCTTTAATAATTAGCATTATCGAGTCGTAAATGACAATCGGTGTCAAAAAGTTTTCCACCTGATTTATTTTCTTTATTTTAAAACGATGAAAATGTTTATTAAAAACAATATGTTGATTTTGCGGAGGCGAAAAATGTTTTTTTAGGTGTGGATATATTGAAGAAAATTAATATACTCTTTACCGGTTGAAAAGGAAAACGGCGCCGCCGCCGTTGTTTTTTTAGGAGTTAAGATGACAGGATTAGCTTTTCCCGATGTTTCCCCGGTTATGTTTTCAATCGGCGGTTTTGCCGTGCGCTGGTATTCGATGGCCTATCTGGCCGGGATCGTTCTGGCCTGGGCATGGCTGCTGAGAGATGTGAAAAAATATCGGCTGGACTTTGACAAGCCGGCGATCGAAGACGTGGTTTTTTACGTGACGATCGGGATCATTGCCGGCGGCCGTCTCGGCTATGCCCTGTTTTACGGCGGTTCGGCCTTTTGGCGGGAGCCCTGGCAGATTTTGGCCATCTGGCACGGCGGCATGTCTTTTCACGGCGGCGCGGCGGGGGCGGTTTGCGGCCTCTGGTATGCGGCGTATAAGCATAAACTTGATTTTTGGCAGCTGACCGACATGGCCGCGCTTTATGCGCCGATCGGATTGTTTCTCGGCCGGCTGGCCAATTTCGTCAATGACGAGCTGTGGGGACGGGTGAGCGAGGTGCCGTGGGCGGTGCGTTTCCCTTCCGGAGGGTATCTGCCGCGTCATCCCTCACAGCTCTACGAAGCTTTTTGCGAAGGGCTGCTGATGCTTTTGATCCTTAATTGTCTGTGGCGTTTCTGCCCTGTCGTGCGCAAACGCAAAGGAACGGTTTCCGCCCTGTTTGTAGTTTTGTATGCGGTTTTCCGCATTGTTCTTGAAAATTTCCGTCAGCCGGATGCGCAGCTCGGGTTTTATTTCGGTTTTATCACTATGGGGCAAATGCTCTCGTTGCCGCTTCTTGTCTTTGGCGGCTGGTTGTTTTGGCGCCGTTTCGTTAAGCCTGAGAAGTGATGTTCTGGGTAAATTTGTAGGTTTTCTGCAAAATTTTGCGGGCGCGCATGAAGACCTCGAAAACGTCGGCGTCGCTGCGTTTCTTGTCGGCCACGCTGCAGGAAACGGTCAGTTTCAGCGCCTTTTTGCGGCCGCTTAAAAGAAATTCGGAAGCGGCGACGGTGCGGCGGATGTTGTCGACGCGGGCAAACGATGCGCCTTTTTCCGCCGCCGGGAAGATGACGATGAATTCGTCGGCGCCGCAGCGGTAAACGTGGGCGTCGGGTTCCAGCTCGCAGATCTTTTTTGCGATCATGACGACGATTTCGTCGATCCCGGACTTTTTGAAAATCTGAGCCAGGTGCTTGTAGTCGTCGATACAGATGATGCCCAGGCCGTATTTTAAGGGCAGCGAAGCCTGTGCGCGGATGAAGGAGTTGCCGTTGTCAAGCCCGGTGACGACGTCTTTGCGCGCGGCATAGAGAAGCGAATGGATGATGCCGCAGAGAACCGTCAGCGCGGCGGTGAAAAAGAAGAGGGCAAGCGGCGAAGGACGGTCGGAAAGGTAAAAACCGAGCATGACGCTGACAGTGGCGAAAAAAAGCGAAGTGGTAAGTATTTCGTCGCGGATTGAAGAGTGAACCAGCATAATGATAAGAACCGACAGAAACAATGCGAGGCCGAAAGTTTGCAAGCCGCAGCCGTTGCAGAAAAAGGCGCTGAAGTCGATGCCGACGCGGTAACGGCCGAGCTGCTCGCCGAGGGCAAGCGCGGCAAAGACGACGATGAGGAAATTGACGGTATCAAAGGAAAACAGCGGCCGGTTGGGCAGAAAATAGAAAAACAGGAAACAGACCGCGGTGAGAAAACAGAGGTTATAATAGTCCGCGGTCAGGTTATAGATAATGCCGTGGGCAAATTTGAGGTAGTTTATCAGGCAGTAGGCAATCAGCAGAACGAGGACGAAAAACAGCGGCCGGTTGCGGTTGAAATAAATCAGAATGCCCGCCGAAGCCGCGCAGGACAGGAAAAAGCCGACGTGAAGAAAACGCTGCGCCTCTTCGCCGAACGGCGCCAGCATGAAATAGGCTCCGAGCGCCGTGCCCAGCAGCAGAACCGGCAGCAGCGAATTTTTCATCAGCGGCAGAATCTGTTTCAAATATCCGGCGTATTTTTTCCACACTTTGCTTTCTCCTCAATGCGGAGAAATTTTAACACTCAAGCGTTTAAATTTTGTTTACGCATTTTAAAATCGAGCTGTCGCCGTAAGAATAAAAACGGTAACGTTGCTCAATCGCGTGACGGTAGGCCGCTTTCATCCTTTCGGTGCCGGCAACCGCGCAGATCAGCATGAACAAAGTCGACTTCGGCAGGTGGAAGTTGGTGATGAGCATGTCGATTGCGCGGAACTTGTATCCGGGCGTGATGAAAATGCCGGTGTCGCCGGCGAAAGGATGCAGCACGCCCTGTTCGTCGGCCGCGGTTTCCAGCAGCCGGAGCGAGGTGGTGCCGACGGCGATGATCCGCCGCCCTTCGGCCTTGGCCCGGTTTACGGCATCACAGGCTTCGGGCGAAATTTCGCAATATTCGGTGTGCATTTTATGGTCTTTGGTGTCGGCGGTTTTGACCGGCAGGAAGGTGCCGGCGCCGACATGGAGGGTAACAAACACTTTTTCCACCCCTTTTTCTTCCAGTGCCCGGAACACGCGGTCGGTAAAGTGCAGACCGGCGGTAGGCGCGGCAACGGCGCCTTCAAAACGGGCATAAATGGTCTGGTAGTTTTCCTTGTCGTTGTATTTGTCCCAGATTCCCCCTTGTGCCGGTTTGTCGCGTTTGATGTAGGGCGGCAGCGGCATCAGTCCGTATTTTTGCAGATCGGAGGCCAGCTGTTCGGGCGGGCAGTCAAAGGCGATCAGGACGCCGTCGTCTTCCTTTTTCTCAATGACGGAGGCGGTAAAGCCGCTTTCTTCCGGAGTAATGTCGTCGGTGTAAAAGCAGACGGTGTCGCCCGGGTGCAGGCGTTTGGCATTTTTGACGAACGACCACCAACGGACGCCGTCAACCGGCCGGTAGAGCGTCACTTCCACTCTGGCATCGCCGCGGGCGCCGTAAAGGCGGGCGGGAATAACCTTGGTGTCGTTGAAAACCAGCACGTCGCCTTTGCGGAGAATGTCCGGCAGGTCGTAAAAGCGGCGGTCGGCGATTTTATCTTCCTCGCTCAAATCGAGCAGGCGCGACGTATCGCGCGGGCTGGCCGGCTGTTTGGCAATCAGGCTGCGGTCAAGTTCAAAGTCAAAAATGTCTACTTTCATCGTTGGTTGTCCTTTTTGCGCCCGTTATATTACAGGCGGCGTTTATTTGCAAGCGGTTAACGGCGAAAAAGCGAAAAAAATGACGGATAACATTGCCGGCCGGCGTTGACAAGAAGGGGAAAAAGTTTATTATTCGTTCAAGATTTAACTGCTACAGAGAAAGAAAAATGACCAACATCGTAACCATGATTCCCGTGCGGATGGCGTCAACCCGCCTCCCCAACAAACCGCTTTTGGACATCAACGGCAAAAGCCTGCTGCAAAGGGTGTATGAAAACGTTAAAAAGACGGTGCCCGGCGACGTTTTTGTCGCTGCCGGCGACCGGGTGATTGTCGAAGCCTGCGAAAAATTCGGCGCAAAAGCCGTTTTGACAGACCCCGCGCTGCCTTCGGGCACCGACCGGATTGCCGCGGCGTTAAAAGAAATTGATCCCGAAGGAAAGTATGACATCGTGGTCAACTTTCAGGGTGATGCGGTTAATGTTAATCCTGCGGTCAACAACGAGTTGATTGCGATGATCGAACGCACCGGCTGCGACATTGCCACCGTCGGCATGCTGTTTGACAAAGCCGGCGACGTCAAGGTGCCGAGCAACGTCAAAATCGTGATGGGTCTGCGCGAAGGCGAGGACGAAGGCCGCTGCCTGTATTTCTCGCGGGCGGAAGTTCCCTTTATCCGCAACCCGGAGAGCTGCAAAAGCCGGGATTTCTACCACCATATCGGCATCTACGTTTACCGGGCGGAATCGCTGAAAAGGTTTGTCGACCTGCCGGTCGGCGTGCTGGAAGCGAGGGAAGGGCTGGAGCAACTGCGCGCGCTTGAAGACGGCATGTATATCCGCGCCAAACTGGTTTCGGAACTGACGCTTGACAAGAACGCGCCGGCCGATATCGATACCGAAGAGGATCTGGAAGAAGCGCGCAAATGGATTAAGTGACAATTCGTTTGACAAGCGGCAAAATCAGTGTCCCAATAGCAGGGACACTGATTTTTTGTGCTTCAAACGTCCGCGCAGGCAGATATGGACATGCCGGCCCGGCCGTAAGGCCTGCAAAGCTTCGGAGCGGGGCGGACGAGGTTCGGAACGGGGGAATGCAGCCTGTGTGAACAGGCGGAAGGTTATACCGGAAAGAGAGAGGAAAATGTACGGAGACATTATCATTTTAAGCGGTGCCGGAATTTCGGCCGAATCGGGGATTCCGACTTTTCGCGACAGCGACGGGCTGTGGAACAATCACCGGATCGAGGAGGTGGCGACGATCGAGGCCTATCGGCGCAATCCGGAAGCTGTACACGACTTTTACAACAATTTGAAAACCGATTTGCAAAAGGCGGAGCCGAACCCGGCTCATCTGGCGATTACCCGTCTGCAAAACGAATATAAGAACGGAACCGTCAGCGTGGTGACGCAAAACGTGGATCTGCTGCACGAAAAGGCCGGCAACCGCAACGTTTATCACATTCACGGACAGATCGACCAGGCGGTGTGCATGAACTGCGGCCGGGTGATTACAACCTGGGGCGAAGTGACGACGGAAACCGTCTGCCCCGGCTGCGGGGTGCCGGCGATGATGAAGCCGAACATCGTCTTTTTCGGCGAAAATCTGCTCCGGATGAACGAAGTGGACGCTTTGCTCGACAAGTGCCGGCTGCTGATAGCGGTGGGTACTTCCGGCGCGGTTTATCCGGCCAACACTTTTGCCCGGATTGCCAAATATCATGGTGCCGATACGGTGGAACTGAACTTGCACACGACCGTCAACAATTATGATTTTGACCGCCATATTGTCGGCCGGGCGGGGGAAACGCTGCTGGTTTTTGTTGACGAACTGCTGGCGGAAAACTAGCCGCTTTTTTTGATCCGCGCGTTTCTTTCCCAGAAAACGCCGTCGGCGTAACCTTGAATCGAAGGGGCAGTTTCCGCCCTTTCCAGTCGTTTTTCCGCCCAGGCGCAGTATTCCTGGTTTTGTTCGATGCCGAGATAGCGGCGGCCGAGTTTTTTGGCGGTGACGGAAGTGCTGCCGGAACCGAGGAACGGATCAAACACCATGTCGCCGGGGTTGGAGCTTGCCAGGATCAGTTTGGCCAGCAGCTTTTCCGGCTTTTGGGTCGGATGACTGGTGTTTTCGGGCATGGACCAGTAGGGAATCGAAACGTCGTCCCAGAAGTTTGAGGGACAGGTGTTGCGGAAATTGCCGTCCTCGGTCGCTTCCCAGTCTTTGGGCTGCCCGTCGAGTTTGTACGGCGCCAACACTTTTTTGCGGATTTTGACGGCTTCAAGATTGAAAGTGTAATGGTCGGAACAGGTGGCAAACCAGATGTCTTCCATGCCGTTTTTCCAGTTGCGCAAAGCGCCGCGCCCCTTTTCCCGCTGCCAGGTGATGCGGTTTTGCAGGCGGAAATGTTTTTTCAGGACCGGACCGATGACAAGACTTGATTTCCAGTCGCAGCAGACGTAAAGGGAAGCGTCCGGTTTGAGCAGCGGTTGCAGCTTTTCGATCCAGCTTTCGGTATAGGCGGCATATTCGTCGTCGCCGGTTTCGGTAAAACGGCGTCCGTGGTAGTCTTTGGTGAGGTTGTAAGGCGGATCGACGATCGCCAGATCAACAAAACTTTTCGGCAGTCGTTCCATAACCGCAAACGAATCGCCGACAATGGTGCGGTCGGCCGGCAGCGGCGGCAGCGGTCGGTCGGCAAAAAGGCAGCGGCCGAGATATTTTTTTGCTTCCGAAGGGTTTAGGCTCAGCGTCTTGTTGCGGGGGGACTTGTTTTTGCTTTGCATGTTCTTTCCTCAATACCGTCTTTTTATAACAAAAAACGGCAGAAAAGCAAAGATTTTGTCACCGGAAAAAAATAAATTTTTTTCTTCGTTGCATTCTCGAAATTAGCCGTTAATATCCGGCGTATACGAATTTGTGACCAAAGCAACCGGAGAGGATTATGTACTACAGTCTTTTTGAAATTTTTGCCGTCGGAATAGGGCCTTCCAGTTCGCATACGGTGGGGCCGATGAAAGCCGCCTGCCGCTATGTCGGAAATCTGCGGGAGCAGGGTCTTTTGGCGCAGACGGCAGCGGTCAAAACCGAACTTTACGGTTCGCTGGCGCTGACCGGCCGCGGCCACGGCACCCTGAACGCGGTAGTTTACGGCCTGCTCGGATTGAAGGCGGAAGAGGTGGATCCGGAGACCGATTACATCGGCCGGGTGAAAGAAGACGGAGAACTGGCGCTCGGCGGAGAAAAGACAATTCCGTTCGACATGGAGAAAGACATCGTTCTCAACAAAAAGACCTTTTTGCCCGAACATTCCAACGGCATGAAGTTCAGCGCCTTTGACGACAAGGGAAAGCTTTTGCTGGAAGAGGTTTATTTTTCCGTCGGCGGCGGCACCGTTGCCCGCCGGGACGAAATGGCCGGACGAATCGGACGCGAGCCGTACAAAGTGCCGTTTCAGTTTGACAGCTGCAGAGAAATGGTCGAATTGTGTAAACGTTACAATCTGACGATTGCCGATCTGGTGCTGCAAAACGAAGAAGCCCTGCGCGATGCGAAAGAGGTAAAGGCCGGCATTATTGAGCTGGTGCGGATCATGCAGGACGCGGTTACCCGCGGCATTCATGCCAAAGGCGTGCTGCCGGGGGGATTGGGGCTGGCCCGGCGGGCGCCGGAAATGTACCGCCGGCTGGAGGAAAAGTTTTTTGAAAACGACGTTGATCCGCTGATGATTGTCGACTGGGTCAACCTGTGGGCGTTTGCGGTGTCGGAAGAAAACGCCGCCGGCGGCAAAATCGTGACCGCGCCGACGATGGGGTCGGCCGGGATCGTGCCGGCGGTGATGCGCTATTATCAGCGTTTTGCCCTGTCAAAGTCGCCCTATGAACGGGAAAAGGCGGACATTATCTTCATGGCGACGGCTTCCGCCGTATGCAGCCTTTACCGTACCAACGCTTCGATTTCCGGCGCCGAAGTCGGCTGCCAGGGGGAAGTCGGGGTGGCCTGTTCAATGGCGGCGGCGGGATTGACGGCGGTGCTCGGCGGCAGTCTGAGCCAAATCGAAAACGCGGCCGAAATTGCCATGGAACACAACCTCGGACTGACCTGCGATCCGGTCAGGGGACTGGTGCAGATCCCCTGCATTGAGCGCAACGCGATGGCGGCGATCAAGGCGATCAATGCTTCGCGGCTGGCCATGCGGGGAACGGGGCGGCATATGGTAAGCCTGGACAGCATTATCAAAACCATGTATGAAACCGGCCTGAACTTAAGCACCAATTACAAGGAAACGTCGCTGGCCGGGCTGGCGGTCAACGTTCTGACCTGTTAGACGGTGACGGAATAATGGCGGAAATTTTTTGGCATACGGCGGCGGACGCCCTGATCGACTCGCTAAAACTGTTTCCTTTTCTGCTGGCGACTTATCTGGCGCTGGAGTATCTGGAAGAAAAGGCAGGGGACAAAACGGTCAACCTGATCCGCCGTTCCGGCCGGGCAGGTCCTCTGATCGGCGCGTTGTGCGGATTATTTCCTCAATGCGGGCTGGCGGCGGCGGCTTCCAACTTTTATGCCGCGCGGGTGATTTCCGCCGGCACTTTGATTGCGGTTTATCTTTCCACTTCCGACGAAATGCTGCCGATTTTGATTTCCAGTGCCGCACCGGTGCCGTTGATTGCAAAGATATTGCTGATCAAGGTTGCGGCCGGCCTTTTCTTCGGTTTGGCTCTGGATTTTTTCGCCTGCCGTTCGTCGCTTTTGCGGCCGCGGAACGTTGACGTGGAAACGCTTTGCCGCAATGATGACTGCAAATGCGAAGAAGGCGGGGGAATCTGGCGGTCAGCGCTCCGGCATTCGCTGAAAATTACCCTGTTTGTTTTGGTTGTCAGCTTTTTGTTTAATCTGGCGATGGCGATGCTCGGGGCGGCGCCGTTTGTCCGTTTCCTTTCCCATCCGCTGGCGGGACCGGCTGCGGCCGGGCTGATCGGGCTGGTGCCGAATTGTTCGGCCTCGGTAATTGTTACCCGGCTTTATCTGGAAGGGGCAATCGGTTTCGGCGCAATGATGGCGGGTGTTCTTGTCGGTGCCGGTGTGGGACTGCTGGTTCTTTACCGGGTCAATCCGCGCTTAAAGGAAAACCTGCTGCTGACCGCAATTTTATACTCCGCCGGCGTACTGACCGGAAGTTTGATTGATTTTCTCGGCTGAAAGTGAAGGGCATTTTTCTATTGGAAGCTGCCGGCCATAAAGCCGCCGTCGACGATAATGTCCTGTCCGTTCAGGTAACGGTTGTTTTCACTGCACAAAAAGTAAACCACTTCGGCGATGTCGGCCGGTTCGGCCAGTCGTTTGAGAGGCACTTTGGAAGCGAGAAAAGCTCTTTTTTCGGCATCGTTGCGGCTGCGGAACATGGCGGTGTCAACATAGCCGGGAGAAACCGTGTTGCACAAAACGCCGAATTGTCCGAGTTCAAGTGCCAGCGTCTTGATCAGTCCGACCAGCCCGTGTTTGGAACAGGCGTAGGAAACCCGGTTTTCCCGCGAGATGGTGGCGTAAAGCGAGGCGATGCCGACGATGCGGCCGCGTTTTTGTTCTTTCATGTAAGGGGCGACCGCACGGGTGATTTCAAGCAGCGAGGTCAGGTTGATGTTCTGGGTGCGGTCAAACTCTTCGATCGTGGTATCTTCGACCGAGAGCGGCGGATTGTAGCCGGCGCAATGAACGACGGCGTCGAAACGGCCGTCCCGCGCGGCAAAGTAGTTTTTTACCGCGGCAAGATCGGAAAGGTCCAGTTCTTTGCTGCCGGGGGCAACGACTTCATATCCTTCCCGGGCGAATTTTTCGCAGACGGCGGAACCTATTCCGCCATGTCCGCCGGTGACAAAAACTTTCATTTTTTCTTCTCCGCCAAAAAATTGCAAAACTTTATGATATATTTATAATATTTTTAGAAAATAACAACTATAATTACTATATATAAGCAAAGGGCGTTTGCATTTTGAACGCGGAATTTAGAAAACGTAAGGAAAAATAATGGCATTACAAACCAAAAAAATTTTGAAAAAAATGGTTTCCTGGGCGGGACTGTTTTTCTTTGTGCTGGCTGCCTACATGCTTTATCGTCAGCTTTCCAAATACAGCTGGACGGACATTAAGGACGCGCTGCTCGGCATTCCCCCGCACAATCTGTGGATGGCCTGTCTGGCCTCGATCGGCGGTTATGTGGCGCTGTCATCCTATGATTATCTGGCATTGCGTTACATCAAGCGCAAACTGGCACCGTGGAAATGGATTTTTGCCGGCTTTATCGGTTTTTCGGTCAGTAACAACGCCGGTCATGCGATCGTTTCCGGCGGCACCATCCGATACCGTCTGTATACCCGCTGGCGTTTTCACGGCGGCGAGATCGTGCGGATGGTAACCTTTTCCGGCTTTACCTATCTGGTTGCCTGTTTCTTTCTGATTATCGTCGGTTATGTCATTACCCCGTCGCATGCATTCGGCGCCGGTTCGGTTTCCAAACTGACGACCGAAGTCGTAACCCTGGGGTCGGTGATCGGGCTGGCGGTTTATTTCGGCCTCAGCCTGTTTTACAAAAAGCCGCTGATGGTCAAAGGCGTGGTGTTTGAAATGCCGCCGTTCAGAATGGCTTTGGCGCAGGTGTTCATCGGCGCGGCGGACATTCTGATGGCCTCGCTGGTGCTCTATTTTTCGCTGATTCCTTTTGTCGACATTTCTTTTGCCACTTTTATCGGGGTGTTTATCATTGCCCAGGTGCTGGGCGTGTTCAGCCAGGTGCCGGGCGGGTTGGGTGTTTTTGAAGGGCTGTTTATGTATATCATCCCGGGCGATCATAATCAGGCGATGTTGTTCGGCGCGCTGCTTGCCTATCGCATCATCTATTATCTGCTGCCGATGGTTGTTTCGGCGGTGATGCTGTTTTCTTACGAGGGGTATCTCAAGTATGTGAAAAAACAGCGGCTGGAAAAGCTGAAGATCGTCAACACCGCGCAGATGAACCGTAACAAAATATGACAAGGGCCCCGGGACGCGGGGCCTCTTTCAGGAAGGCAGAATGCTGACGATGAAGGCGACGAGAATGAGGATCATCAGCGTCATGCCGACAAGGATGACGGCGGGCGAAGATTCCGTTTCTTTCCGCAGGCGCCAGTCGGCGGCAAAAATGCCGAGGTAGCTGACCAGATAGGCGGCGCTCGACAGATTGACGATTGAACTGAAATCAAACGCGACGGTGGCGGCGATGATCAGCGCGGTGGTGGTAAAGTTGCCCCAGGTTCCCTGCCGCCAGAATTTCCTTTCGTAAATTGCGGGCAGCACTTTTTGTTCGCCGAGGGAACGGGAGATGCGGAAGATGCTGAAAAAAGTGGCGTTAATGCCGGAAACGAAGGCCAGCACGGCGGCAAGAAACATGAAGGCGTAGCCCCAGGAGCCGATCAGCCGGTCGGCGACCGCCGTTACCGCGGTGTCTGTATTGTGCAGCAGGTCGCCGGAAGGCGTATAGTTCAAGACCACGTAGGTGAGCCCGAGATAGAACAGGATGATGATGCCGAGGGTGAGAAAAATTCCCCTTTCGATCGTTTTGTGCGGATTTTTGACGTAAGGGGTGGCGTTGGTGATGACGCCGTAGCCGGCATAGGCAAAAAAGGTGATGCCGATGCTGCGGAGAAAGTCCGTCGGCCCGGCGCGGAAGTCGACCGGCGCCAGTTTCATTTCCGGGCGGGCGAAGGCGACGACGATCAGAATCAGCAGGATCGTCATTTTGATGCCGACGATCAGCGTTTCCGAACGGCCGACGTCGGAAGCCTGCAGCATATTCAAAAAAGCGAGCGATATGATCAGCAGGGCGGCAAACGAGTTGATCCAGAGCGGGGTCGGCGGGATACGGTCGAACAGTTCGGTGGCATAAATGCCGAAAGCCTTGGCCATCATCGAGATTGAAATTGCCGAGGTCAGCATATAGACGACCGACAGGCCGCCGGAAATCCATTTTTCGGGAAAGGCGATGTGAAAATAGTCGGTGAGGCCGCCGGCGGTGTGATAGCGGCCGGCCAGCCGGGCATAGGAATAGCCCGAAAACATGGCGGTGACGCCGGCGATGATGAAAGAATAGTACGCCTTGTGGCCGGAAAGGAGAATAACCTGGCCGAGCAGGGCGAAAATACCCGCGCCGACGATCGAACCGATGCCGAGCGCAACGATGTTGAGCAGATTCATCGAAGATTTGTTTTGCAGCATGAACAACTCCCTGTTTTTTAGAAGATGTAATCTTTACCGGCGCAATTTCAATTGAATTTTTTAGACAAAAAATGTTTGCGCTTATGAGGCGTTTGTGTTATATTTGGGCCATTGTTTGATAAAAATGCGGTTTTTGATCATGAATGAAGACAGTTTTATTTCTCCGGCCTTAACGGGCGATATCAACGAAAGGCTGGAAAAGCGCTTTGCGGACGAGGCCGTCCGCCGACAGAGTTTCAATGAAATCGAAAATATTGCCAAAATTTTGCGCATAGGCAAAAAATTTAAAGTTCCGCAGGCCGAACTGCTGTATCAGCTCTCGGACAAAAGTCCGTTGGAACTGTACCGGATAGGCCGGGTCTGCAAAAAATTCGCCGTCATTGCGGAAGCGCTCGGCGACAATGACGACGACAAAAATCTTTTGTGCCGCGTCCTCAATAATTATGTCAGGGAACAAATGCCGCTTGACCGGGAAGGGATTCTGGCCGACAAAATTGCGGAAACTTTTCCCAAGGTTTTGAACTATGCCCGTCCGGACGACATTACCGTTTCCGTTTTTTACAACAAGCATCACGAGGAGCATGTCGAATTCAGCAAAAGGGAAATTGTCGACAAGTTTTATTCGGTCGATTACGGCGTGTTGGTGGCCAATTTGGGACAGATAAAAACGCCGATTTTCGGCAAACGGAATCTGAAAGACGACGTTAACGAAGTAAAACGGCTGGAAGTCATGTCGCAGGCCGTCGGAAAACTGCCGCCGGCGAAGTTCATGCTGTTTGCCCTGCATTTTGACAAGTATATCGAAAAGCTTTCCGACATTGACGACGATTTGATGACGGGTGCGATCAAAAACGTGGTGCCGGTGATTAAAAACGGGAAAAACAAAATTCTCAATTCCGTCGGCAACATCTGGGGAACCGATATCTGCGACCATGGCAGCAGCGGTTTTGTCTTTCGCTGCCTAACCTCCAGGGTTACGCCCTACAACATCACCCGGCTGTGCCGTATCGCCGAACAGATTCCTTCAAGCGACGAAAACCGCTTTGAACGGATCCGGCTGGACGCGATTGCCGTCAGCGGCGCTTTTCCCCAGTTGCGTTCCTATATTCACAACCAGCAGCCCGAACAGCATAAGCTTTTGAAAAGAATGGTCTGGTATTATGATGCGGCCAAGGGGCTTAATCCCGAATTGCAGGAAGAATACAGACGAATGAAACTGCAGCGGATCATCAATTACATCGAAAAGAATTTTCCCGATTACAAAATTTCCGGCGACGATTTGTTTAACATTGAGAAGTATGAGATGCCGACGAGGGATGCGGACGGAAAACAGACGACCAACATTGAAGTTTTGCGGCGGCTGATGGACAATACGACGCCCCGCACCCTGGAAACGCCGCAGATCAACGACCGTTATACCAAACATTTGCTGGAAGACATGATGGACGCCAGATTTCCTTTCGTGACCCATGAAACCTACGGCAAATATCTGAACAAACTGAACAACCATCTGGAAAGGAAGATGAAGGGCGGCGCCATAGGCATTCCGCCGCGAACGATTAATTCCATTTTGTGGGGCGAGCGGCGGGGCTTTCTGGTGTTGAAAGACATGGACGCCGGTTATCAGCTGCACGCGTTTACAACGCCGTGGTTTAAGGAAATTCTCCGTTTTTACGAGCTGACGAATTCCGCTTCCGACGTGCCCAATACCGATTTGAGCAAGTTCCTTGCCTCAATCAGGGACAGTGAAATGGAGGAAGCCTATTCGAAAATTTCCTACCGGGTCAGCGCCAACATTATGGCGTTGTCCAAACGCCAGAGGGCGGATGCGACGGAATATTCCCGATATATCGGAAACCTGAACATTCCTCCGGCAGAAGCGGAAAGGCAGCAAAAGAAAATCAAGGATTCCCTGGACATAAAAATCAGCCGCAACATGTCCGGTTACAGTCTGGCCAACGCGTTGTTTGACTGCATTTCCCCCAAAAGAACGCCTTACAAGGCGTTGGCCGACTACATGAAGCGCCGGCAGTCTTACCGCTAAAGGCTGCCGCGCTTTTCCGGCCGGATCGGTGTTTTTTCGTTTTTCGGGCGGGACGGAAAACGGGGGATTGCTTTTACTTTATTCTTTTGCCGCGGAAACAAGCAGCATCATCGGCCGCCGCAGTTCGTCCCGCATTTCCGTTATGCTTTGCAGCATCTCGGCGGGCGGTTCGGGTTCGACCAGTGCCGTAAGCCGGAAGTCGGCAGACGTCAGACCGCGGATATACGTGGTGAGGGTTCTGTGGTGCTTGGTTATTTTTTCTCCGAGGAAAACGGCTTCTCTCTTTCCCTCAAAAAAATAATTGTCGACCGGCCAGTGTTTTTTGTTGCCCTTTTTGTCATAACACCAGTCCTGTTTTCCCTGAGCCGTAAAAACGGGATGTTCGACGGAAAACACAAAACGGCCGCCGGCGGGCAGGATTTGCGCAACTTTCCGGCATATGGCGGCGAAATCTTCCACGTAATGCAACGCCAGGGAACTGATGACGACATCAAAAGAGTTCTCGGCAAAATCAATATCTTCGATGGCCGTTCTCCGGAATTTGACGTTGCCAAAGCGATTTTTTCCGGCGGCGGTTTTCAGCATTTTTTCCGAAACGTCGATACCGAGAACCTGTTTTGCCCCGTGTTCGGCCGCGTAAAAACAGTGCCAGCCGAAGCCGCAGCCAAGGTCCAGTACGCGTTTTTCCGCAAAATCGGGCAGCAGCTTTTTCAGTTCGTGCCACTCTCCGGCGGCTTTCAGTCCGTGAACGGAGCGGGGAAAAGCGCTGTATTTGGCAAAGAAGGTTTCGTCATCATATTTGTTTTCGATCATTCCTGTTTTCCGTTAAATGTTCACTTTTTTGAAAAATCCGTCGTTTCTCCGGCTTTAAAATTATAGATCGGTTTGATGATTTTTTCGATTTCCGCGGTCGGCGCTATGTTGTTTACGATCTCGCTCATGTTTTTATAGGCCATCGGGCATTCGTCAAGCGTGTCGTCGTTGATCGAGGTGGTGTAGATGCCGGACATGGATCGTCTGAAGTCGTCCATGCCGAATATGCGTTTGGCCTGTACCCTGCTGTACAGACGTCCGGCACCGTGCGGGGCAGAGCAGTTCCAATCGGGGTTTCCTTTGCCGGTACAGATCAGGCTGCCGTCACGCATGTTTACGGGGATGAGAATTTTTTCGCCTTTCCCGGCCGAAACCGCTCCTTTCCGTAAAATCATAGCTTCCGTATCGATGTAATTGTGAATGGTGGTAAAGGAGTCGTCAATATGCAGCCCCAAAAAGGCGATTATGGCCTCAGCCATGGCTTTCCGGTTATATACGGCATATTTCTGAACAATCTTCATGTCGTGAACGTAATCGTCGAACAGCCGCCCCTCAAGATAAGCCAGGGCTTTGGGAACCTTTGTCGCGGCTTGTTTTTTTAATTCTGTTACGACCGATTGAATCTCCGTCCGGCGGCCTTCTTTTTTCAGCCTTTCTATGGTTTCGTTTATTTGGCAGAACGAATTGCCGTCAAGGTTTTTTCCGGCTTCTTCCTGATAATATTCGGCCACCTGTTTTCCCAGATAACGGCTTCCCGAGTGTATCACCAGATAAATGCGGCCGTCGTCGTCCCGATCAACTTCGATAAAGTGGTTGCCTCCGCCAAGCGTGCCCAGGCTGTGAACGACTCTGTGCACGTTGATGCGGGGCAGGCACCTGAGCTCTTCAAGACTGATGTTTTCAATATAAGGGTGCGGCGTTTGGCGGATGTTTATCCCGGCCGGAATTGAGGAACGAATAAAACCGTCAAGTTTTTCCGGGTCAATTTCCTTTTCCCGCAAAACGTAAGTTGCCATTCCGCAGCCGATGTCCACGCCGACGAGGTTGGGGACGATTTTGTCTTTGACGGTCATCGTCGTTCCGATCGTGCAGCCGGCGCCGGCATGGACGTCCGGCATGACGCGGATCAGACTTCCCTGCGTAAATTCCTGATTGCACAGGGTTTTTATCTGCTCTTCGGCAACGGGGTCAATCGTGTCCGTAAAAACTTTTGCCGAGTTGAATTTTCCGTTTATTTGCTTCATGTAAAAACCTCTTAACGGTTTGCCGATTATATCTTATTCATAATAAATCGTTTTTTTCAATCTTTTGTTTGGAGAAAATACAGTTTTAATTCTTTCGGGAGAGAAGCCGGAATCGGTTGCTGTATTTGCCGGAGCCGGTTTTTATTTTTTGCAGAAACAGCCTTCCAGGTGGTCGTCGACAAAACCGGTTGCCTGCAGAAAAGCATAACAGATGGTTGAACCGAAAAACTTAAATCCCCGTTTTTTCATGTCTTTGCTGAGGGCGTCCGACTCCGGCGACGAGGCAGGAATTTCGCTTAAAACGGTAAAGCGGTTGACAATCGGCCGGCCGCCAGGCAGAAACGAGACGACATACTGATAAAAACTGCCGAACTCTTTTTGTACGGCCAGGAAACATTTCGCGTTGTTGATTGCGCCGGCAATTTTCAGGCGGTTGCGGACGATGCCGTCAAATTTCATCAGTCGTTCAACATCTTCCGCCGTCATTTGCGCAACTTTTACGGCGTCAAAATGATGAAAGGCCTTTTTGTATCCTTCGCGTTTTCGGAGGATGGTAATCCAGGACAAACCGGCCTGAGCGCTTTCAAGCAGCAAAAATTCAAACAGAACTTGGTCGGAGGTGACCTGTCTGCCCCATTCTTCGTCGTGGTAGCGGATATAAAGTTCGTCTGTTCCCGCCCAGCCGCAGCGGCCGTTTATAATGTCTTTCATTTTTTGATCCCGTGTTGCCGTACCGTTGCCTTTGGCGGCGGATAAAAAAATACCTGCCGCAAAAGGCAGGTAAGGTTGGTCGGATTGACTGGACTCGAACCAGCGACCTCTACGTCCCGAACGTAGCGTTCTACCAGGCTGAACTACAATCCGATAACGGATGTATATTTACCACAAAAAAAATATATGACAACATATTTTTTTAATTGAATGAAAAAAATTTTTCATATACCTTTCCCATAAACTTAATTTGTCGGGAAAATCAGCATGTATAAAAAGTTTTCGTATTTTGTTGCCACCATGTTCGGGGTCGGTTATTGTCCGTTTGCGTCGGGTACGGCCGGTTCGCTTGCCACGCTTCCGTTTGCTTTTGCCGCTGCCTATTACGGCGGCACGGTCGGAATTGCCGCAGCGGCGGTTGTCGTCTTTTTTGCCGGAACCCTGGCCACCAAAGAGGTCTTGAAATATACCAAACACGATCCGTCGATCGTGGTGATTGATGAAACGGCCGGTCAGCTGTTTACTTTTGTTGCGGTGGCGGATCAGCTGACCGGTGCGGCGGACTGGCGGGCCTTTCTGCTGTATTTGTTCGGTTTCGGCTTGTTCAGGGTATTTGACATTACCAAGCCGCAGCCGGCGCGCTGGGCGGATTCCAAGGTCTTAAACGCCTGGGGCGTGATGCTGGACGATATTTTTGCCGGCGTCTACGCGGCGGTTATACTTTATGTTATTTCCATTTATCTGTAAGAGTTGTTGTGAGCCGTCTGCAAGCAGGCGGCTTTTTTGCCGGATCCGGGGATAAAACGCCGGATGCCGCGGATTTTTGCGGGCGGTTTGAAAAATAGACGCATTTCCTCTTGTTTTGCCGAAAATTCGGACTATATCAACCGCAGACAACAGATGCGGGAAGAACGGCATGTGGGAACAAAAACATTGGAAAATCGCCGCAGCAGTCGTATTGCTGGTGACTTTGGCGCTGATTCTTTTTAATTAAAAGGAGATGGAAATGAAACTTTGGCATTGGCTGGTGGTGGCGGTTTTCATATTTGCGATCCTGATTTCGCTGTTTTTTTGAGAAATTTGTTTTTTTGTCTTGACATCAATGGAGAAAAAGCGTATCTATGCACCATCATTTATCGCGGGGTGGAGCAGCCCGGTAGCTCGTCAGGCTCATAACCTGAAGGTCGTAGGTTCAAATCCTGCCCCCGCAACCATTAATGAAAAGCCGGTTCTTGTGACCGGCTTTTTTTTGAATTGTGCGGCTGGAGTTTAACCCGCAAAGAAGCGGGTTTACGGCAGGCGGCAGCAAGATGCGGGTATGACGATCGGCGAAGCTGATAAGCGGTGCGGAACGGTGAAGCTGATGAAGCAGTGCGGAGCGACGGAGAGGGGCGAATGAAGAACCGCTCCTGCCCATGCGGTCGATGATATCTATGGGTCAGGTGATTTCCGGCTCATTTTTTTATGCCTGAAAGTCTTTCTGTTCAGTCAGGCTTCAACTGCAAGGTGAATTAACTTTCTGCTTCAAATCCGTATAATTGATTATAAACGTCAAAATTAGTTTTGCCGAATTTTTGATCTTCGGCTATACTCTCCGGGAGAGAAAGGAAAAACCACTGCCGGTTGGGTTTTGTCGTGCGGTTAAGTTATGCCGGGGGTGTAAAACGGAGTGTAAAATCATTCAATGTTTTTTCCGAAGGGCCGGAAGACAAAGCCGATGCAATGGCCGGACGGGACGGAAGCCGCAGGACGGTGCTGCCGTCCGCGGCCGGAATAAAACGGAGTTGTATTTTTACAGGTTTGCGTGGAGGAAAAGTTTTTAGGTAAAAAACTGACTTTTTATATTTATAGTTTGTGGTTTTGGTATGATAACGACAGAAGAAATAAAAGCAAAATATTGGGCTTTGGAAGTTTTAGCTTCCAATAACCAGGCGGATATGGGGAACATTTCCGGTTCATTGGAAACATCTAAAATTGATATGAATCCGCATCAAATCGAAGCGGCGTTGTTTGCCTTGAAATCCCCGTTGTCGCAAGGTGTTATTCTGGCCGATGAAGTCGGTTTGGGAAAGACGATTGAGGCAGGCATAGTTATTTCCGAATATTTTTCGCGCGGGCGAACTTCCGTTCTGGTTGTTGCGCCGGCAAGTCTTTGCCAGCAATGGCAGGCTGAAATGCAGGAGAAATTTAATTTGCCGACCCGGGTTATTGAGGCCGGGATTTATGGCAAGGCTTTGAAGTCGGAAAAGGAAAATCCGCTGTTGTTTAAAGGCGTGACGGTTTGTTCGTATAATTGTGCGGTGCAGCTGAAAGATTGCATGAAACAATATGATTGGGATCTGGTCGTTTTGGACGAAGCGCATAAGCTCCGTAATTTTTATAAAGGCAAGACCAAAACGGCTGACGGGATTAATGAGGCTTTTTACGGCAAGAAAAAGCTTTTGTTGACGGCAACACCCATTCAAAATTCTCTGATGGACATTTTTTCGCTGGTAACGATTATTGATCCGCATATTTTGGGCAATGAATATTCTTTTATGGAAAATTACCTGTATTCCGAACGGCATCATATTGAGCTGAAAGAACGTTTAAAGTGCGTTTTGCACCGCACTTTGCGCAAAGATGTTTCGGAGTATATTAAATATACCAATCGCGAGGCAATGACTGTTGCGTTTAATCCGACTCCTGCGGAAGAAGAACTTTACCGGGAAGTTTCGGCTTATATTCAGGATGTTTCAAAAATTGCCGTTACCACCCGTTATCGTACGCTGATTGTTCTGATGATACGCAAATTGATGAGTTCTTCCACCGCGGCGGTCAAAGGAACATTGGAAAAGTTGATGGAAAGGCTGTGCCGTATTGAGAAACTTGGCGGAAACACCGGTGATCTTATTGTGTTTGATGAAGATTTGCTGGAAGAATATCAGGATTCCCTGTCGGATTTTGACGATCGCTGCCGCAACGCTTATGCTAAGAATTATCCGACGGATGCTGACCTTAAAGCCGAAAAGGAATTTTTGCAGTCGTTGATTGACAAGGCGGGTAAAATCGAAGTTGACGGCAAGACGGAAAAGCTTGTCGGCGCGATCAACCGGGGATTTGAAAAAATCAGGGAAAAGGGAGGTTTGCGCAAGGTAATTATTTTTACGGAAAGCAACCGGACTTTGAATTATCTTTTCGACTATCTTTCGGCTCACGGTTTTAAGGATAAAATCATCACCTTTAACGGTCAGAACAATTCCCCGCTTTGCAATCGGATTTACAACGATTTTGTCGAAAATCACTCGGCGGAGCTGACCGGTTCGCGAGCCAACGATATGAAAAAAGCTCTGGTTGCGGCTTTCAGGGAAGAGGCGGAGATCATGATTGCCACCGAGGCGGCGGCCGAGGGGCTGAATTTGCAGTTTTGTTCGCTGCTGGTCAATTACGATTTGCCGTGGAATCCGCAAAGAATAGAACAGAGAATCGGGCGTATTCATCGTTATAAGCAAAAATGCGATGTTGTAATCATCAATTTTATCAACAAACAGAATCTTGCCGATGTGCGCCTTTATGATATTTTGCAATATAAATTTAAATTGTTTGACGATGTATTCGGTGCCAGCGACGAAATTTTGGGCACATTGTCCGACGGCGTGGATTTTGAGCGTGCGGTGGCCTCCATATTTGAATTGTGCCGGACAACCGAGGAAATTAACCGTGCTTTTGACGAATTACAGGCAAGCCTTGGCGTGAAGCGTGATGCCAAAATGGAAGAAACGCGCCAGTTGGTTCTGGAAAACCTGAACCCGACCACACAGGAAAAACTGCAGGTCATCAAGCGGCGGGTTGAAGATTATTTGGAACGCCGCAAGCAAATTTTCTGGGATTTGTCGGTTATCATGCTGGAAAAAAATCATCCTGATATGTTTATCAATCCGGCGCGGCAGGTGTTCGGCCCTTTTGAAGAACAGGTTTTTGACCGGTCGTCGGACATTGTTTTCAATAAGAATTTCAATTTCTGTCTGGATTTTTCAAGCCGCGACAATAATCGTTTTCTTTCTCCGCAGGATCGCAAAGCCGTTTGGCGGGGAGCTACGCCGTACAATCCGGACAGTGAGTTCGGGCGGATTATTTTACGGGAGGCGCTGGCGCAGCCGGTTGAGGCGTGCCATTTGCTGTTGAAGGCGGGAGACAAGTTAAAACCCGGACAACGCGGGCGGCTGATTTTGTCTTTGTTCAGGCAAAATGCGCCGGAAAAGTCTTTTCGTCTGTTGTCGGCAGTTATTGACGATCACGGCGAAGCGTTAAATTTAAAACCAGAAGACATTTTTGATAATGTGCGGAAAACGGCTGCGCCGGTTGAGATGGGGTATCAGGATTTGATTCGGCGGCTGCACGAAAGGAATATTGCCGAATATGAGAAATCCGAAAAGCACCGGGTCGATGTTTTGTTAAAAATTGAGGTAGACAAGCTTACTCGTTGGTTGGCGGATGAAAAACAGGCCATTCATCTAAAAGGCGAAAAGATGAAAAACAAGATCGGCAATCTGAAACGCCAGTTTAAGTTGGAGAAAGATTTTGCAAAAAAACTGGCTTTGGATGAAGAAATCAAACGTCTGCAAAAAGAAATGAACGATAACGAGTTCAATACTTTTGACATTGAGCGTGAGCTGGAAAAGAAATGCAACCGCCTCATCGGCGGCAAAAAGCGCAATCTGAAATTGAATTACACCATTGAACAGGTGTTTGATGTTACCTGGAGTGTAGGGTAGAGTTTAATTCATCCTGGTATGAATAAGATTTATTAAATTTAAAACACGAAAAAATAAATATTCTTGTGTAAAGTAATTATTTATAACAGGCTTATTTTTTTCTGAATGTCTAATTTTATAGTTATTTCCTAATTCTGTTAGTTCTCTCAATTCTTTTTCAAAAAATAAACTATTTTCATCTGTATTTAGAGAATTTTTAGCAGATTTAATTTCGTCAGATAAAATACTTACAATTGTTTTAGCAGAATCTCTCTTGTCTTTTCCATAATAAGATTTAATCCGCTCAAATGCGTCCCAAATTTTCTCCATTGCTAATTGTAAATCTCCTTTCAAATATAATTCTTTTGCTTTTTCTATGTCTCCATTTAATATATTATCATCTGTATTAATTTCTTTGTTAAACAACAATGACGAATTAATATCTACATCAAAAACATCTGATAAATCTTCAATATCATCTTCACTACAAGCTAAAGTTAATTCTTGTCGTAATGTTTTCTTAGCTTCCTCTATATCAACTTCTTGATTATTAAAATATTTCTTCTTGAATAAACATTGAATAATTTTATATAGGTCGTCTAACGACATATTTTCTAATTGTTGAGTTGCCCATACTCTTCTTGTAGAACCATCGTGCCTCATTAAAGGAAAACCTGAATCTTCAAAAAATTTAGTAATTAAAGATGATGATCTATATGGGAAATTAATAGTATCTCCAACAACCATTTCTCCCAATTTATTCATAAAATCAATAGAATTATTTTTCGCTTGTAATAACTTTTTTTTATATAAGTCTGTTTGAGATGTAGGATTAGATAATTCAAAGAGTTTTTCTTTATATAATTGAATTAATTTTTTTATATGATCAATATTTTTTTCTGGTTCTCCCATATCATCCCAAAATTGGTTTGGAAAATAGCAATAACTTAAATTTGCTAATCGAGATTTTAATCCTGATGCTGCATTTTCCATTAATATGTTTTTTGCATCTGTGAAAAGCTTATCGTTTTGTGGGGAGAAAGATTCTCGTTCTATTTGTTCAAGCTGTTTAATTATTATATTTATTCTTTCCTTATTCATCATTCCTCCTCGAATTCAAATTCTTCGTCGGTTGGGTGGTAGTTGTGGAGGTTGAGGGGGTAGCCCTCGCGGCCCCATTCGCATTTTTTGAGGATAGCGGCGGGAATTTTTTTGACCGAGATGTTAGGATATATCCTGCTGTTGCCGACGAAGGCGCTGCAACAAATCAGCAGGTTGTTGTCGCCGATTTCTTCGGCAAGGCGGTCAAGCGAACTTTCCTGCAAGCTCATGGTGGTGGTATAAATAAAGTTCTTTTCGGAAGAAAAACCCTGCTTCCAGTAAATTTCCTTATCCGGTTTATAGCGATAACCCAAGATTTTGCACATGGCTTCGGCCAGCATGTCGGCGTTGTATTCTTTGGAAATGATCTGTTGTCCGTATTTGTCGGTAACGATCAGGGAAGAAGCCAGTTCATAGAATTTGAAACTGCCGCCGCCCTGCCAGTTGACGATTTTGGTGATGCCGCCCTGATCTTCGCCGTCGATTACTTTTTTCAGGCGGGGCAGACAATAACTATACGCCGTTTCTTCCATTTCCACTCCGATCCAACAACGTCCCATTTTTTGTGCTGCGGCGGCGGTGGTACCGGAGCCTAAAAAGCTGTCTAAAACAAGATCGCCGGGGTTGGATGCCAATGTTAGGATTCTTTGAATTAAACGTTCGGGTTTTGGGGTATCAAACGGATTTTTTTCATCAGAAAATAAAGCCTTAATTTCTCTTTTTGCTTCCTGATTGTCTCCACATTCATCACGAGTCCAGAGTGTTGTTGCAACGACACCGCCTTTGACTTCTGATATAAACTTTTTTACACGAGGTGTATTATTGCCATTTTTTCCAAACCATATACGATTATCTGCTACCATTTCTTCGAATCTATCTTTAGAAAATAACCAACAACGTCCTTCGGGAGGAAATACAGAACGTCCTCCAGGAGTTATTATTTCATAGAGTTTTTCTTCGACTATTGGTCCTACAGTACAATCTGCCGATGTCCATGCACCTCTAGGGTCGTTGTCTGGATTTTTATAATTTTCGCATTGTTTATCACTTCTTGGTAATGTATTTAAGGTAAAATTAACAGGATTTTTGCAATATACCAAAATTGTATCATGAGAACGTGAAAGCGTTTTCTTTAAATTTACAGGAGCAAAGGCTCGTTGCCAGATAACTTCATCAACAAAACATTGACGGCCGAAGATTTCATCACATAAAACCTTTAAATAATGACTCTCGTCGGCATCGATAGAAATCCATATAGAGCCACCATCATTAGAAAGTAACCTTTTCAAAATCTCCAATCTGTCTCTCATCAGAGAAAGCCAGATGGAATGTTCCAGACCGTCGTCATAATGTTCAAAAGCGTTGCCGGTGTTATACGGCGGATCAATATAAATGCACTTGATTTTGCCGCTATAGTCCTGCTCCAGAGCTTTCAAGGCCAGCAGGTTGTCACCATGGATCAGCATATTGTCGAAAGTCGGCCTGACCGCAGAGTCCAGCAAATCCGTCTGTTCGGCCGATCGGGAATAGGACTTTTTCTTGTCTTCCAGCAATATCCGCGGTTCCGGGTTAAATCTGTCTTCCTTCCCCGGCCATGTCAGTTCCAGTCTCTGCAATTTTTCAGTCATTTATTTTATCCTTCTTCTTTCATATAATTAGAATATTCTTTTTGAATTTGTTCAAATAATTTTAAATCATTATCTGTAAATTTCTGTAAATCAGCTTCTGAAACACCCAATCCTTTTTCTATATTCTGAATTTCTAAAATAAGATTTTTACTTTTCAGAATTACATTATTGATTTCTTGATAAAACTCTTTATTTTCTGTACAATCTTGCCGCAGAATATTAATAGCTGCCGGAATATCTTTGGTAAGATCATCTATTGGTCCTGCTGATTTCATCTTACTGTTTCTAACTTCTATTTTGCGATGTAACATTTGCATAATGTTTTTTAATAAAATTAAATTAGATATAAAATAATGGTCATATTTTGAACAAGAAGCATACTTTTCAATATCTACAATTTCAAAATAATCTGCAACTATCAACGACCCAAAGATCATCTCTAGTTCTTGTTGGATGACAGAACCTTCCTTTCTGCTTTCTATATCAATAACAATAGCTGTTCGTGTTCTTAATGCCAAAAACTTCTTAATATTCTCACGAATGATAGCCATTAAAAAAGTAAGATTATCTTTAAGTTGCCGTATTTCCTTTCTTTCTTCCGCTTTATCTGCTCCATAGTAGCGAGTTAGTATCCAAACAACTAAAGGAACACCAACTGTTCCGATAAGCGGTATTCCATAATCTTTCCACCAAAACTTATCAAAAAGAAAACTTAGTATATTCCCAATGCCAGAAGGTATATTACAAACAAAATCCATTACTCATCCTTCTTTTCTTCAATTTGCTTCAGCGACGTTAGTCAGGCGCATTTTACTGTCCGGAGCAACCATTTTCAACCGGTTACAATTTGTAACCGTTAGATTACCTTCCTCGGAAAGCCTGCGTTTTAATATTTTCCAGTTGCTTCTAGCTGTTTGATATTCGGAAGATGTTAATACTGCCACAACATCAACAATGGAAAAATACCATTTTTCCTGGTTTTTATCCCACTTCACACGAACATTTTGTTCTTCAAATAATTTTATGGCAGTTTCTTTATTCATCTTCATTTGCCTTAAAATCGCTGACGAGTTTGTCAAAACCGCGGTCGGCGACAATGGTCGTGTCGGGGATCAACAGGTAGTGCCAAGGTTTGCCGTGATGCTCCCGCTCAAACCCGGCGGCGATTTTGCACCAGTCGACGGCTGCTTCTTTTTTGGCCTGTACAACCTTGTCGCTCATCTGATTTGCCGCTTTGGTTTCGATCATGTATTTGGCATCGACGGTTTCGACGATGAAATCCGGCAAGTAACGGTGCATTTGTCGATCGTCGTCCGAATATTTGATATCAAAGATTTCTCCGGCGCGGTCGTTGTTGATTTTGAACCATTTTTGCACGGTCGGCGTGCGTTCCAGAATTTCCGCCAGTTCCTTTTCGGTATTGGAATCGAATTTTTGTTTGGCAAACAGGCATTTATTGAAACCGGTAAAGACCAAATTGCGGATTTTTTCCTTGTCGCGGACGAAGGCGCGGATATTTACAGGCTCCTGTCCTTCCGTTGTGCTGATTTTGTATGAGGCGGAAGTGACCGCGGCATATCCGCTGTCTATTTTGACGCGTTTGGTCATCGGCGCTTCCCGCAGATGGGCTTTTATCTGCGTGCAGATTTTTTGCGCCAGTTTTTCACCGTGGAAGTACAGAATCTTCCGGGTGTTCAGTTCGCTGCCGGAGTAGGAAGTGATGTAATCAATCACCTGATGAATCAGCTTGTACAGCAAGTCGGCGTTTTTCTGGTATGAGATGGCCGGGTCTTCAATCAGCGGCACCAGCAGATAGTGCGTGATGTCCGAATGGCAGTCGACAAATTCGGCCTTCATTTCGTCCTGTTTGCTTTTATCTATCAGTTCACCGATGATAACTGTCGGTCGCAAAGGTTGATAACCGGCAAAATCCGCGGTGTCGATATCAAAATCGTCAAAAGTAAAATCACCTTCCTGTTCATACAGAATTTTTATCCGCGGGACGGAAATGTTCAGTTTGATGAAGCTTTCCGTATAGCGTTTGGCCGTTTCTTTGATGTCAACCAGCGGTTCAAGCGACAGTTCGGAATTTTCCAGCCGGATTTCCTTGATTTTTTCAGTTGCGATTTCGACAATTTTGTTTTGATTGTCCGGCGTCAGCAGGTTTTCGGCGGTCAGGGCGTAGCGGCTGGTTTCGTTAATTGCCTCGCGCACGATGTCGCCGATCCGTTTATTGACGTCATTGTCAAAAACCGGCAGTTTGCCCTGTTTGTCCGGTGCCGGCCGGGTGACGACGATATGCCCGTTTTTCACTTCTTCGTCCAGTTTACTGGTGTTGTCTTCCGCCTTTTTTCCCGTCAGGCCGCTGTCCGTGTTGTCGATATATTCCTGCTGAAACTCAAATTGCTCCGCCTGAGCGGCATTAATGATGTCCGAGAATTTGTCGTGCGCAATCACATGCAGGCGGTCGATGCCGTCAATGCCGGTTCGTTTTCCGAACGGCAGACGCAGACCGCGGCCGATCGTCTGTTCGACCAGAATTTTGGAATCGGCGGTGCGAAGCGGCACAATAGTATAAAGGTTGTTGACGTCCCAGCCTTCGCCCAGCATATTGACATGGATAACGATTTCGGTCGGTTCATCGGCGTTTTCGATTGCCAGCAGCCGTTGCAGAACTTCGTCTTTCAGTTCGCCGTTTTGTTTGGAGTTGACGACGATAACCTTGTCTTTATAGCGGCCGCCTTCAAAATCGTCGCTTTTTATTTTTGCCTCGATGCTTTCCGCATGGTCGATGTTCTGGGCAACAATCATCATAAAAGGTTTGACCAGTTTGGCCTTCTTGTTGTCGGCATAAACCTGCAATTCCGCCTTGATGCTTTCGTGTACTTTGATGCCGTCTTTGATTTTCAGATTTTCCAACGCTTCGGAATTGCTGCTTCCGTACAGGTCGCGGTTAAAATCCAGGCGGCCGACGACTGCCGGTTTTTTGACGTAACCGTCGCAAATGGCGTGTGCCAGATTGTATTCATAGGCAATGTTGCGGAAGGGTTTGCCCTTGGCACCGACGGATTTTGCGGTGGCCGTCAGTTCAATCCCCAAAACCGGGTGCAGTTCATTGATGGCGGCCATGCCGGCGTTGGCCCGGTAGCGGTGCGCTTCATCCATAATCAAAACCAAATCCTTTAAACCGGAAAGATAGTCGAAATAAGACTGTCCCAGATATTCGGCCATTCGGCGGACGCGCGGCATGCCGCGTGCGTCTTTGTCGGAATCAATCTTGGAAATATTGAAGATGTTGATGCGGACACGGTTGTCATTCGGGTTGTCAAACAAACCGCCGACCTGATGATAGTCGTCGCCGGTGATGATCTGCGGAACGTCAACCAGCGCTTTCAACCCGGGAAAAACATATTTTTCGGTATTGGGCGTGAAGTCGGTTTTGAGCTTGTTGTAGATTGTCAGGTTGGGGGCCAGAACCATGAAGTTTTTTATGCCTTTTTCCGCGTGCAGATAGGCGATCATTGCGCCCATCAGCCGGGTTTTGCCCACGCCGGTGGCAATGGCGAAGCAAATGCAGGGAAAGGCATGTTCAAAGTCTTTGACGGAAGGGCAGACTTCCCGAATCAGGCGCAGCGCTTCGTCGGCGGACATCTCTTTGCTTAAGACGATTTTGTTTAAAATTTGTACCAGAATGTCAAGGCTTTCCTTTTGCGGGGCGCGCAAGGAAAGCGCCTGTTCAATCGTTCGTTGCGTATCGTTCATGTCTGCATCTCTTAAGTTAATTCTTTTAGCCCGAGCTTATTAAAGATTGCTTTGACTTTCAAGGAATAACTTCGGATTTTAACACGAAAATCGATTTACCTTCCGGTTAGACGGCATGTTCTTCTTTCGTTTCAGAAGCTGACCCGCAGGCCGGCGTTCAACTGGTATGAGGTATAGGCTTCGCCGGCTTCCAGGGTGACGGCGCCGTAGCAATAGGCGTCTTCGGCAACGGCGGCGTTGAAGCCGAGCGACGCTTCAAAGCCCAGGCCGCTCAAGTCGGAAGTGGTGAGGCGCGTGTCGGCAAATTTGACTTTGGTGCGGCCGATCCATTCGTTGTACAGTCCCAGTTCCAGAAACAGTTTCCAGTTTGAGGTTCGCCCTTCCGGCAGGTAGGAAGTTTGCAGGTTAAATCTGCTGACGAGCGAACTGGTGGAATCGATGGAGCCGATTTCGCCGTTGTCGGTGGTGAAGTCTTTTGCTTCTCCGTGAACATAACGCAGTTCAATTTTAGGCTCGAAGGTTATGAGCGAGCTGCCGGCGTTGAGCACCCGTGGCGCGTCGAAGTCGAACAGGCGGCCGGTTTCGGCGGTAAAGGCCCAAAAGCCCCTTTTGATGTCGTAGCCGTTGGTTCGGTTGCCGCCGGAAAGGTTGTCAAGGTCGGTATGCACCCAGAAATGACGGGCGGTCAGGTCGACAAACCACGGACTGTTGTGCGGCAGCCAGGTGGCGTAAAGGCCGGCGACCGGGGTTTTGGTATGTCCTTTGGCGTCCGGCGCGCCGGATTGAAAGACACGAATGTCGTTGGCGGAAAGGTAACCGCCCATAACGCCCAGATAGGTTCGGCCGCCGAAAAGTTCGGCGGCGGCGTCAATACCGCCTTCCATGCCCAGCATGTTCAGTCTTGCGCCGGTTCTTTCATGCACCCGGAGACGTTTGCCGTAGCCGCGGACCCAGACGCCGGCGGGTGCGTCCGGGTTGCCGCTGCGCAGATCGCCCAGACGTTTGCGCAGTTCGTTCATGCCGGCGTTGACGATTGACAGATGAAGCGCCGGCATGGTTTCGACCGATTTTGCGGTTTTGGTCAGCTCTCCTTCGGTTTTGAGGTACCAGTTGGCGTCTTCTCCGTGCGTCAGGCCGTACTCGTGCGCGCCGATATCCACTTTGCCGCCGGCCAGCTTAAATTCGGCGTTGCCGGAAGCCTCTTCGGTGTTGACCACTTCTATTTCCTTTTTGGTCGGGTTGGAACCGGCTGCCCGGACGTCAATGGTTATCATGCCGTCGGCGGAACCGGTTATTTTCAACAGGTCAGCGTCGGTGCCGTCCGTCTGCAGGACGACGACGGCGGAACCGTCCGAAATCAGGTCGGTTATCGTTACAGTGTTGGCGGCAAAAGGTCCCGGCCGGCGCAGATCCAGCCGGCCGCCGGTTTGCAGCCGCAGGTTGTTGACGGCGGCATTGCCGGCAAAATGCAGAACCGAGCCTTCGGCAACGGTGTTCTTGCCGCCGAAAAAGTTGTCGGCATAAACCAAAGTTGTTCCCGCCGTCTGTGTAAAGTCTCCGACAAACAGGCGGTTGTCGGCATTTTGATCGAAAATAAGAGTGTTGGCGCCGTTTTTGTCGATTGATCCGACGCCGGCAAAGCCGCCGTCCATTGACAAGGTGTTGGCATCGCCTTCAATGACGACGGCAGTTTCTTTGTTGTTGAGGTAAACGTCTGCGCCGCCTTCATTTATATTGGTTGCCGTGTTGCCGCTGAAAAGAATGTTGCCTTCCGAAGTGTCAAGCGTCAGTTTCCCCTCTGCGAACAGAGCGCCGCCGGCTTCGGCTTTGTTGCCGGTGAAAGAGGAGTTGCCGCCGATGGTGAGGTTGTCTGAGCTGATGACGGCGCCGCCGTAAGTTGCCGTATTGCCGTCAAAAACGACGTTTTGCAGCACGGTTTCGCCCGATGCGTATAAGGCGCCGCCGTAGCCGTTATCGGTACGGTTTCGGGAAAATGAAGCGTTATCAATGAAAGTTGTGCCCGATGCGTAGATCGCGCCGCCATGGCCTTTGCCGGTATAATTTTGAACAAAAGAAGCGTTGCTGACACTCAGCGGAGTGACGGAAGAAGCGTTAACGGCGCCGCCGTTGCCGCTTTGGGTGCCGTTGTTGTCAAAAGAAGCGCCGTCGACGGTGACGTTCGCGCCGTAGATGGCCTGGATGGCGCCGCCGCCGCGGGCCGCCGTATTTCCTGAAAAACGGCTGTTGCCGGTAATGTTGAGGGTAGATTCCGTCAAAATCGCGCCGCCGCTGCCGGCCAAAGATTTGTTGCCGGTAAATGAGGTTTGTCCGACGGTCAGTTTGCCGCCGCTGTGGACAATGGCGCCGCCGTCGCGGATTTCCGCATAATTGTCCTTAAATTCGCTGCCGGTAAAAACGCTTTCGCTGCCGGTGCGGCCGATTTTTACGGCGCCGGCTTCGGTTGCGTGGTTGCCTTCAAACAGCGTCTGACTGACGTTTATTTTTCCGTTGCCGTAAATTGCGCCGCCGTAGTTTGACGTTCCCTGTTGGTTGACGGAGGTGTAATTGCCGATGAAACGGCTGTCGGCAACCGTCAGGTCGGCTTTGCCGTCATAAGCGTAAACGGCGCCTCCTTCGGCTGCCGTATTAGCGGAAAAGACGGTGTCCGTTATTGTGGTTTTGCCTTTGGTATAGACGGCGCCGCCGTAGCTTCCGCCCGAGCGGTTGCGCTCAAAAGACGAGCCGGAAATGCTCAGCGTACCCCAGTTGTTGACGGCGCCGCCGTTGTCGGAAGCGCTGTTGTCGGAAAAAGAGGTGTTGTTGACGGTCAGCGTTTTGCTCGTAGTGTAAACGGCGCCGCCGAGATTGCCGCGGTTGCCGGTGAACGAGCTGCCGTTGATCTCGGTGTTGCCGAGGTTGGCAAAGGCGCCGCCGTAGTAGCCGCCGGTTCTTTGGCTGAAGCTGACGTTGTTGACGGTCAGGTCCTGCGCTTCTCCGAAGCCGAGCGTTCCGTTGGTGACGGCCGTACCGCTGCCGGCGGTAAACGACAGATTGTCAAGCGCGGATTTGACGCCGGTGCCGGTAAATGTCAGCGAACCGGAAAGCCGGGCGGTCGAATCGCCGGTAATTGAGGCGCTTTTGCGGACGGTTCCGGAATCGGCGGAACTGCCGGCTATTTCGATTTCGTAGGTGTCGCCGTCCGTGTTGGCGTTGGCGGCGGCGATGGCTTTGGCCAATGTGCCGGAAACGGGAACTTCGTAGTCTGCGGCCCATGCCGGGGGACACCCCAAAACCGCTGTCAGAACAAAAACAACGCCTGTACGCACCGAATTTACTCCTTTTGTCTGTTTGTTTTCGCAATAATGGTGGTATATGGTGTTTGTTTGCGACAATCCAACGGCTGCGGCGTCCGTTTTATCCTTTGGTTTAGCTAAGCTTTCGGCCGGAAAGCCCATGGCCGCGCATAAAATGAAACGCCCCGGAAAGTTCCGGGGCGTTTGCAGCAATGCCGAAGTTAAAATTTGTATTTGGCATTAAGCAGACCGGTGTGGTCGTGGTATTTTTCACGGAATTTGCCTTCGTAGCCGAGCGAAACTTCAATGTTGTCGTCGACTTCCGCAGTTACGCCTACGCCGAGTTCCATGCCGAAACGATCGAGTGCTTCGCCGTCAACCGCATAGGCGCTGCCGTTGGCCAGGGTTACGACCGAACCGCCGGCGTCGTTGACCAGATCATAAGTCAGGGCAAATCTGGCTTCCGGTTTCAGGCTGATGCCGTTCTCAAATTCCCAGGAGCGGTTGATTCTGGCACCGAGAACGCCGGTTAACAGATCGCTGTCGTTGGCGGAAACGCGCTGATCGGCGGAATCTTTATAGGCATCCTGACTGATGTGAACGTAGCGCAATCCTGTTTCCGGTACAAAAACGAAGCTCTCTGATTGCAGTTCGTATCCGGTCATGGCCTGCAGGCCGAACGTTTCGACGTCATAATCGGCGTCAACGCCGATGCCGGCGACGTTTTTGCCTTCCGAATAATCGGACCAGCCGTAAGTCGCAATGCCGTTTACATACCATTGGGAGGGTTTGTATTCGCCGTACAAAATCGCACTGTGGGTATCAACGTCGGTTGAACGCATGAAACCGTCGATGTCGGTGTTGGCATAAGCGTATCCCAAACCGATTTTGAAATTGTCGGTTACGAATTTTTCAGCGCCCAAGGCAACGCCCGAGCTGTCGGCGTCAAAGCCTTCGGTTCTTGCTGTATCATGCCTTTTCGATTTGTTGAACAGGCCCTGAATCCATACCGCGGCACGTTCAAAAACGCTGTCGCCGGAGGAAGTTCCTTCGGCCGCGGCAATCGTGCCTCCTGCAAATCTGGTGCCGACGGCGCCGAAGATCTGGTTTGCGGTCTGCGACTGCGTGTGCTGTACCATCGGCGAGACCTCGGGAGCAAGAGCGGTAACGGCGTCCAACGCGGCCTTGACCTGTGTGCGGTCAGTCGACTGGGCCATTGCGGAAACGGCGTCGGCGACGGCGTTAAATACGGCGTTGTCTGCCTTGCCCGCGGTGAGAGCGGTGAGGGCGGCCGCCTGGTTTCCGGTGGCGCCGGTAGCGGTGCTGACTTCGGCCGCGGATTTTTTGTTTACGTTATAGATGCCGTTTTCAATGCCGGTGATGTTGTACAGATTGTTTCCGGCAATGGAAAATTCGCGGTCAAGCGAACCGTCGTCGGTGATCAGTTCGTATCGTCCGCTGAAACCGTTGTCAAAAATGAGGTTTAAGGTTGCGCCGTTGTTGACGACCCGGTTGGAAATGGTCGTGGTCCCGGTTTTTACGGTAAGCTGCGCTCCCCGGGCAAAAGTGGTCGTGCCGTTGCCGGAAATGCCGCCGTCAAGCGTAAGATTGCCGGAAACATTGAGCGCGCCCAGATTATGAATGTCGTTCAGGCGGCCGTTTGCTTTGTTGCCGCTGAAAACAGCGTTGCTTATTTTCAGTGTAGCGTCCGCGGTATTATAAATCGCGCCGCCGAAAGCTTTGCCTGTTGTCGAAGTTGCGCTGTTGCCGCTGAAAACGGTGTTGTTGCCGAGGGTGATCATGCCTTCGCTGTAAAGCGCGCCGCCCAGTGCTTCGGTCGCGTTGGTTTCGACACGGTTGTTGGTAAAGCTGCCGTTTAATGTGAGATCGACGGTTTTACCGTCTTTTCTTTTTACCGAGATTGCGCCGCCGGTCGAGGCTTTGGCTCCGGCGTTAGCTGTGATTGCCTTGACGAAGTTGTCGGCAAAATTGCCGTTAATCGTGGTTGTAACGAGGCCGGTTCCCGTTTGTCCGTCACGATCGGCGCCCGCTTTGAAGTAAATCGCGCCGCCGTTGGCATAAGCCGCTCCTTCGGCGCCGTTGCCGGTGAAATTGCCGTTGATTTCCCTGATGCCGGTTTTTTCGTCCGTGCCGTACTGGCCTTCAACGTGTATTGCGCCGCCGCCGGCCGAGCTTCCCGTGCCGTTGTATTCGCCTTCTCCCGTGTATCGGGAAGAAGCTTTGTTGCCGGTGAAGTTTGCGGTAAGATTATCGATATATCCGCCTTTATAGATCGCAAAAGCGCCGCCGTTGGCGGTTGCTTTGGCATTGTTGTTGTTTTCCGTTGTTACGTTCAGACCGTTGTTTGAAATTTCTCCGGCGTTGACAGAGGAAAGTTTTTTGCCGAGCCATAATACGGCTCCCTGAGCATATACTTCGCCGGAGTGGCCGGAAGTCTGACGCGCCGTTATTCGGTTGCCGCCGATTTTGCCTGCGGTAAGGTCTTTTTCGTCTGCTGCCGGGCGAAGCACGCCGCCGCCCCGTGACGTGTTTTCTTCCAGTTCATATATGTTGTCGTTCCAATTTTTTACATCGCTGACGGCGCTTTGGGCCGGTTCAACGGCATAAGCGTTGGCGACGGTAAACGCGGCGGCCAGCGCTGTCGAAATTAAGAGTTTGTTTTTCATACGATTTAACATCCTTTTAAAACCAGTTAAAACAGAACCCGCACTTTTGGCAAAAGGCGGGCGGATGTTCGAAAACCGTATACGTTCAGACGGCTCGGCTTATTTGGCTGAGCCTTATTCGCCGACATCCGTCCGAAAAAAACAGACAAGATAAGTCGGCACAATATTTAAAGTCGTGTGCACACGACTAAACGTATCAAGGGTTTTCGAAGCCCTAGACGGATGGCGATAACCATTTCGTCCATAAGCAGAATATAAAATAAACGTCGGAGAAGCAAGCTAAATTGTCGAAAACCCTCCGTTTTTTTAAATAAACCTTTTCCCGGCTGTTTTCAGGGGGAGAAAATCCGGCTTTGTTTTTTCCTCTGAAGAGGGACATGCTTAATTTATTCGTTGACTATCGTAATTGTTAATTCTAAAATTTTAAAAATTCAACTTATAGGGTGACATGATGGACAAACGGGAAATCATCGAACAAATCAGGCAAAAATCGGACACCGATGTCGACTATACTCAATTTGAGAAAAAAGCCGTTAAACTGTATGAAAAATTTGCTAAAGAGTATTCTCCTCCGAAATTGGCGGAACTAAAAGGGGAGGCGTTGTTAGACACGATATTTCTCAATCCGCGTCAATTTCGTAAAAATCTGTGTTATGAATTAGAGTTCGGAGAATGTAAAATTTTAGGGGGAATCGGCGGCGGCAGTGCGGCCAAGTACGGGCTTTATTTTTCTGAAAAGGAAAAATCCTGGGCCGAAGGACACGGCAGGAGATTTCGTCCCCTTTCTCCCGACGAGGCCGTTCTCAGGGGAACGGAAATCCGGGACGCCCTGTTGAAGTATTGCCGTTTGGCGGAACAATGCAAGCCGCTGGTGACATTGGAAGATTATCGGAAACTGGGAGATTTGGCCGGGGATGTTTCTCTTAATCAGTGGATGAGGAAATATCTGAACATGGTTTTTCCTGACGAGTTTCCCGCTTTCTTTGCCGACAACATGCAGTTGAAAATATTAAAACTGTTTGGCGTCGTTCCGGAAAAAAATGTTTTTTCAAGGATGGGGCAACTTGTTCTTATGGCGAGAGAAGCGGGAATTTCCAACGCCCTTTTTGCCCGTGTCGTTGAGGATATGCTGTTAAAAGAAAACGTTGTAAACGCAAATGGAGAAAACGAGAAAATGAAAGACGAATTTAATGCTGCCGAAGCGGGGAATGTTCCGTTGAATCAGATTTTGTATGGTCCGCCGGGAACGGGAAAGACCTATCATGCCGTTTTGAAAGCAATGGAAATCGTTACTTTTAAACAAATGTTTTCGGATTATTTGCGCTCCCGGAAGGAAAAATATTCGGAAGAGGTTTTGAACGAATACGTTAAGCATATGGAAAAAATAAACTCGGAATGTTTGAAAAGCGACAACATTTTCAGATATTACGATTTGCAGAAATATAAAAGGCTGGAAGAGGAAATTCTTGCCGGTGATTACATCAACGGCGACGAGGTTAGGAAAAATGAAAATTCATATTATCGTCATGCTCTTAAGAGATATGAAGAATTTTTGTCCGATTTGCGTTATGAAGACGTTTTGGCCGAATTTAACCGGTTGAAGCAGGCCGGACAGATAGAATTCGTTACCTTTCACCAGTCATATTCCTATGAAGAGTTTGTTGAGGGGATCAGACCCTGCGTTTCCTGGGAAGGTAAAGCGAACGAAGTTCGATATGAGGGGAAAAAAGGAATTTTCCGGGAAATTTGCGAGAATGCCGGAAAGGCAAGCGGCGCCGGAAAAACAAATATGGGGAAGAATATCGCCGACGTGGATTTTTCCCGCACGCGCGTATTTAAAATGTCGCTGGTAGACAAGGCCGCACCGGGCGACAATCTGTACGACTATTGCATAGGGCATAACGTTGTCGCCCTGGGGTACAGTAACGATAAGGATTTTTCAAATTGCAACTGTGCGGACGATTTTTCGATGATTGAGGACAAATGGGGCAAAAGCGCTCTTGAAATATTCAAAGATCGAATGAGAATCGGGGACGTCGTGATTATTGCCAACGGCAACCGGAAGTTCCGGGCAGTGGGCAGAATTACCGGCGAATACAGGTATGACAAGAACAGCGAAGTCCGCTACTGCCATTTTCGCAGCGTGGAGTGGCTGTATGCGGGGCAGGATATTGAAGTTTCGGAAATATACGACAGGAATTTTTCTCAGCAGGCCATTTATGGTTTTTACCGAACCAGGAACGAAGGCCGGGAAAATTACAACGTGATTGATACGAAAAAGCTGGTTTCCGTCGTTTTGGAGCATTCGGGCGAAGAAGTTTGCCGCAAGCCGTATATTTTGATTATCGACGAGATTAACCGCGGCAATATTTCTAAAATTTTCGGTGAACTGATAACCTTGATCGAAGATGACAAAAGGGAAGCTTTTTCGGTTTGTCTGCCATATTCCCGCAATCGTTTTTCCGTTCCCAAAAATCTTTACATCATCGGAACAATGAATACGTCGGACCGGTCGATCGCAAGCGTTGACATTGCTTTGCGCCGTCGTTTCGTCTTCGTTCCGGTAATGCCGGACGTTCGTCTTGTCGCCGATAATGTCGAAGGAGTCGATTTGCGGCGCATTTTACGCAATATCAACGGCAAAATATCCGTTTTGCTGGATGAAGACCATCAGATCGGCCATAGCTATTTTATGAACGTGCGGACGCTTAAGGAGTTGCGGAAGGTGCTTCAATTCGAAGTTTTGCCGTTGCTGAACGAGTACTTTTACGGCGACTGGAAAAAACTGGTGTTGCTGGTTCCGGGGTTTGTCGTTTCCGAAGAAATCCGGGATCAGGAATTGCGCGAAGAAGCGGGGGAAAGCGTTTTTTGTAAGTTTTGTGACGTTGAAAACATGGCGGACGACGAATTTCTGAAGGCGCTGAAAGCGTTGGAGGCTTAGCGTGAAGGTATTTCGGCTGAAAGAATATTCCGTTTCCGGCGAAAATAGCCTGAGCCGCTGCGAGGCGGAAAGGCTTTCGGCCTGTTTGAGGAAAAAGAAGCTGCAGAACGTTGTGTCTCTGACGCCGCAGGGGATTGTTTCAAAATCTTTTGTCGGAGTCATAAGATGCGGAAACGTCCAAATCGAAATATTGCCGAAGATATTGTCCGCCAATGACGACAGGCGCGAGATTATGGAAAATCTGGTGTATATGTTGTCGTATACCCGCCGGTTGGACATCAGGACCGAAAGCGGTGCCAGGCTGGCGGCGTGCAAAAACCCTTTTCTCGAAATTCTGATTTATGAATATGCTTCTTCGTTGTTTGACTGTCTGAAAAAGCAGCCGCTTAGGAACTATGTAACGGAAGAAACGGAGGTCAATTTTATCAAAGGCAAACTGATGCTGCCGGAGCAGATAAGAAAAAGCTGCGTCAACAGGGCAAAGTTTTATTGTCAATATGACGAGTTTTCCGAAAACAATATGTTGAACAGGCTCTTTTTGTATGTTGCCGTTTGTCTTTACAAGTTAAGCGAAAACAGCGGCAATAAAAGGATTTTGCGGCGGATCGTCAATTATTACGCCGATGTTGAGCCGTTGCCCGTTTCGGCGGCCGAGGCAAACCGGATTGCGCTGCCGCGCAACCAGATTTTGTTTAAAAAGCCTCTTTCTTTGGCTAAAATGTTTGTTAATCAGTGTTCCGTCGACCTTTCGAGGAATAAGATAGAAAACGTTGCGCTGGTCTGGGACATGAATGTTTTGTTTGAGGAGTTTATAGGAGAGGTTTTCAAAAGAAAGTGTCCGACGCTGGACATTGAGCTGCAAAAGGGAAAAAGACTGTTGTCGGAAGCGGGGACGGGGCGGAAGAAATGCGATACTTTTGTGGATATTTTTGAAAAAAACAACAAAATCGTGATTGATACGAAATATAAAGAGTTTCATTCGTTAAAAGACGTGTCGAATGCCGATGTTTTTCAGGTTATGACATACTGTATGCTGCATGGTGCCAAAAGGGCGATTTTGATTTATCCGCAATACGGCGATGTTGCGCCGGATGTGCCGGTTCATCGTTTGAACGCGGCGTCGGAAGATTTGGGGTATGCCGTACAATTTAAAACCGTTGATTTGCGGCGAAACCTGAAAAAAGCCCGTATTGAACGGGAGCTTTTGGAGGTTGTCGAAAACTTTTCCTGAATGTTTCGCGTAAAAGTTGAAAATCGGAAAGTGAAAGCTTTTGCCGCGCCGGCGGAAACAGGGGCGTTTGTCTGGCAAAAGGTATGAGAGTTTTCCGTTTGCCGTTGCGGAAAAAGCCGGTGTTGTTCGTTTGACAACCGCCGACATGTTCAAGCGCAAAAATCCGGCCAAAGCGCCGGCGGCTGCCGGCAGTGTCAACGAAGCGGCGCCGATGACCGGCGGCGCCGGCGCGGAAATTGCTGTCTGATGTCGTTGGAGAAATCCGTATTTGTAACGTTAGCGGTATTTGTAAACCCGGTAAGTAAAGAGATTATCCGGGAGTTTGAAGGTCCAAAGAGGGGTGCCGTCTTTGTCCAGTTCTTCCGCCGCTTTTCCCTTGTTGCTGCCATAGCCGACAATGTATGTCTTGTCTTCCGTTTCAAATACGTTGCCCATAAATTCGGAATATACGGACAATGGAATTTCTTGCCAGTTCAGTATCTTTTTGTTTTTTTCATCCAGTTTGAATTTTAAAATCCGTGAAGTTTTTCGGGGCAAAAAGAAAAAATTTCCGGCACATTCGGTGTTGATTTCGGCGGTGTGGTTGTCATAAAGCATCAGATATCCGTCGTTGGTCAGAGAAGCCGTGTGTTGAAAGTTGAAACGTTGTTCCGGCGTCAGGCCGAAGTCGTCGTTTTTGCCGCCTAAACGCCAAATGATTTCTCCGGTTTTCCGATCTATTTTGTAAATTGCGGAAGTATGTCTGAAAGACAATATCAGGTTGTTGTCGGAGGGATCGATGATCATGCTGTTAAAATGCACGTAATCCAGGTCTTTTTTGTAATTGCAGGCTGTCAGCGATTCTTTGATCAGTTCGGGATGGTCACCGCTGTTCCATTCAAAGATGACCCGGTTGTTTTTTATTTCCTGCAAAAGCAGGGTAACAACGGAGCTTTCCCTGCCGTTTATTCTTTCTTTCCGTTGTCGGTAACCGGTTAGTATATAATGGTTGTCCGTCAATAACAAAGAGTCGTGATTTTCAATTAAGCCCTCGTCTGCCGTCGGCGCGATCAGTGAAAGCTCGTTGATTTTTTGAAAGTTTTCGTCGAGTACAATCAGCTTTCCGTACCACCAGGCATAAGGGGGCATGGGTTTGGTTTGCTGCATAAATGTATAGCGGATGCCGCCGTCGGTAAGCTTTTGCCGCTTGAAGTCTGAAATTCCATAATTTTTTATCGGATTTGTATGGTAAAATTCTATCGTTCCGTCTGTTGTCATGATTGTTGCAAACGATTGGGCATCACCTTTCGGACTGAAAAAAGAGGTTGCTATGTACCCCCCCCCCGTATATTCCGTGATATCGGGAACCGGCAGTTTTCGAGGAAACAGATTCAGTTGATAAATTTCGCCGTTAACGGAAAATTTTAAAATGTCACCGGGCTTGATGCGAAACAGGCGGAACCGTTTTTGAACACCGTCGACTTCGATTGTGTTAAAGCCGCGCGTGTTCAGCGTTACCGCTTCAAAAACTTTCCGCTGCGGTTCAATCGGCAACAGAGGATAGCCGTTTACGGTGACGACGTGATTGTCGGCTGAAGAAAAATCCAGCAATGTTTCCGCTGCCTGACCGGCGGAAATTTGCAGAAGAACAATGAAAAAGAGAAGAATGCTTTTCATGACGGCTGCCTTTACTTTTAGTCTTTTATGGCGAATATATATTGGCGGTGCAAAATTGTCATCAAAATTTTGCGTTTGTTAAAATGCCGGTTCGGAACGGAATCATTCATAAGGCCGGTTGTTGAACATTGATTGAATTTTGAGGCCGCCGGTTACTGTCGGTCCGGCTGTCCTTTGGGGGCCTTTAGGGCTGTTTTCTTTGTTATGAAACGTATGCGGAATATGAAAGTTTTTTTACGGCGGGGTAATGAAATGCGGATCTCCGGATGTAAAAAAAGCGTTTGAAATTTAAAAAAATCCGCATTAAAAAACACCGGTTGGAAAAAGTTTTTTTTAAGGAACGGAAAATGACGGTCAAAGGAAAATCCGCAGGCAATTCGGCGCGGTTTGATTTGGTGTTTGCGGGGTTTCTGACGGCGTTCGGTCCGTTTGCAACCGATGTGAAGCTGCCGGCAACGGCGACATGTTGTAACGACGGCGCGCCGGCGGAACCGGCATTTGCCGCGGCGGGAGAAGCGGTCGATGAATAAAAATGCCAGACTTTTTCTTTCTTATGTGCTGCCGTCGATGGTCGGCATGCTCATCGTCGGTTCCTACAGTATCGTGGATACCATTTTTATCGGCTGGAGTGCAGGAGAACTCGGGCTTGCTTCGGTGGCCGTTACCTGGCCGCTGGTGATGATGTTCGGTGCGGTCGGCGACATGCTGGGAACCGGTGCGGCAATTATTATCGCCCAGTCGAGAGGCAGCGGCAACCTGCGGCTGGCACGGCTCAGCCTCGGCAACATGCTGGTCTGGCAGGTATTGTTCAGCCTGCTGATGATGACTGTCGTCAACTGTTTTCTGACCGACATACTCCGTCTGTTCGGCGCTACCGACGAACTGATGCCCGGCGCCGTGCGTTATTCGCGGATTTTGATATACGGCAATCTGGCCTATATGCTGGTGACCGGCGTGCTGGCGGTAATCCGCAACGACGGCCGGCCGGTGCTGTCGATGTGGCTGATGGTCGGCGGACTGCTGCTGAACATCGTAATGGACTATGTTTTCATTTTTCCGCTCGGCGGCGGCGTGGCCGGCGCGGCCTATGCCACGGTTACCGCGCAGATGCTGATTGCTGTTGCCGGGTTGGCCTATTTCTTGACCCGGAAAACGGCTCTTCGTTTCGACCTGCAGATGTTTAAGCTGAAGCCGAAGTATTTGAAAAACATTGTCGTAAGCGGCTTCCCTTCGCTCGGCAACCAGTTGTCGATTATCGCGATGTTGTTTTTCCATAATTATCAGGCGTTGAAATACGGACGGGTGGACGGGCTGGCCGCCTATACCTTTATCGGCGCGGTCGAATCGCTCGGTTCGCTTTTGATGACCGGGCTGGCACTCGGGGTGCAGCCGCTGGTCGCCTATCTTTACGGCGGCGGCCGTCACCGCCGGCAGAACATTATCGGCAACATGGGCTATTATACCGCTTTCGGATTGGGAATTGTGCTGATGTGCGTATCGGTTGTCGGACACGACGTTTTTCCCGCCTGGTTCAATTTGCACGGCAATGCGGCGGTTCTTGCCGCACACGGACTGGTTATCAGTTCGACGGCGTTCGTACTGCTGGGAGTGATCCGGGTGGCCGGTTATTATTATCAGGCGACCGGCAAAATCACGGATTCTTCGCTGTTGATTTACGGTGACGCTTTTGTCGCGCTGCCCCTGTGTCTGTTTGCGCTGCCGTTGTGGTTCGGTCTGGACGGCGTATGGCTGGCAATGCCGGTTTCCCGCGTGCTGCTGTTTTTGTTCGTCTGTTACCTGTGGTTCGGCAGGAAAAAACGCCGGCCGTACAAAATGCAGCATTTTTCTGCCCGCCGGTAAAATTGTTTGTTTATGAAAAATTAAGATGACGGGTGTAAAAAAACAGTTTATCGTATGAGAAAATTTTGTCGGATTTTTAAAACGAAAGGTGAAAAAATGTGGAAAAGTAGCAAATTGTTGGCAGGATTGGCGGTGGTACTGTCTTTGTGCGCCTGCAAGGAAGACAAAAGCGCGGTTCAGAATGCGGCGGCCAAAACCGCGGCGCTGCCGGTAAACGTGCTTGAGGTGGCGGCGGAAGACGTGCCTCTCAGTTTTGAATTTTCCGCCCGGGCGCAGGGGTACAAGGAAACGGAAGTGCGGGCGCGGGTGAGTGGCATTTTGCTGAAAAAGAACTATGTCGAGGGCAGCCAGGTCAAGGAAGGGGACGTTTTGTTTGAAATCGATCCCAAGGAATACAAGGCCAGGCTCAACAACGCCAAGGCCAATCTGGCCAAGGCCAAGGCACAGCTGCGGCGGGCCGAAACCGAATGGGCGCGAATCGAGAAGCTGTTCAAACAGCGGGTGGTAAGCGAAAAGTCGCGCGATGACGCTCAGGCCGAACTGGAAGCGCAGAAAGCGGCGGTGCTGATGGCGGAATCGGAAGTGGAAACCGCACAGCTGAATTTTGACTATACCAAAGTCACCGCGCCGATCAGCGGCGTTACCGGGATGGAAGTGCAGTCGGAAGGCAGCCTGATTTCGGCAACCGGCCTTTTGACCAACATTACCCAGCTTGATCCGATTTATGTTATCTTTTCGGCTTCCGAAAGCGAGATGATGTCGCTTTCCAACATGGTGGACAACGGTTTGATCCGCAACCCGGAAAACAAAAGCGAAGTCGTTGCCAAGGTCAAGTTCAGCAATGACAGCGTTTATCCGCTGCCCGGAGAGATTAATTTCATCAATTCGGGCATTGACGAGGGAACCGGCACCATCAAATTGCGCGCGGTTTTCCCCAATCCTAAAAAACGTCTGAAACCGGGACAGTTTCTGCGGCTGGTGATGGAAGGGCTGACCCGGGTCAACGCCCTGATCGTGCCGCAGGAAGCGATCATGCAGGGTGCCAACGGCTCTTACGTTTATATCGTCAACGACAAAAATATGGTCGAATCGGTCAATATCCAGACCGGACTGATGACCAAGGAGGGCGGCTGGATCGTCGACAGCGGTCTGAAAGCCGGCGACCGGGTGATCGTCAGCAACCTGATGAAGATCCGTCCCGGCATGACGGTTGATCCCAAAAACGTGGAGCAGCCGGCTGAACGGGAAACCGTCGAGGAATAATCCGGGAGAAAAAAGCAATGTTTTCCAAGTTTTTTATTGACCGCCCGATTTTTGCGACCGTCGTGTCGCTGGTTTTTGTGCTGGCGGGGTTGGTTTCGATGAAGGTGCTGCCGATTGAGCAGTACCCCAACATCGTGCCGACGGAAATTCAGATCAGCGCCACCTATCCGGGGGCGACGGCGGAAGTGCTGGCCGATACGGTGGCGGCGCCGATCGAACAGGAAGTCAACGGCGTTAAGAACATGATCTACATGTATTCCAACGCCACTTCGCAGGGGTATCTGACCATCGGCGTGGTATTTGACATCGGCACCGATCCGGATCAGGCGACGATCGACGTCAACAACAAGGTGCAGGCGGCGACTTCCAAACTGCCGAGCGAAGTGACCAAGCAGGGCGTGACGGTCGAACAGAAATCAAACTCGATCTTGCAGGTCGTGATGATGAAGTCTTCTTCCGAACGCTATGATACGATTTACGTTTCCAACTATGCGCTGTTGAACGTGCTGGACGAAATCCGCCGTATCAAGGGCGTGGGCAGCGCTTCGCTGTTTGCCTCGCAGGACTATTCGATGCGGATTATGCTGTCACCTGACAAGCTGGCAGATTTTGACATGACGCCGCAGGACGTGATTGCCGCCGTGCAGGAACAGAATTCGCAGTTTGCGGCCGGCCAGTTCGGTCAGGAACCGCTGGACGAATATCTGCCCTATACCTATTCGGTCAACACCAAAGGACGTTTGGTCGACGAAAAGGAATTCGGCGACATTATTCTTAAAAGCGATGACAAGGGCGGCATTCTCCGTTTGAAAGACGTGGCGCGGATCGAACTCGGTGCGCAGGACTACAGCGTCAATTCCTATTTCAACGGCGAACCGGCGGTGGCCTTTGCTGTTTATCTGCAGCCGGGCGCCAACGCGCTGGAAACGGCCAACCTGGTCAAAGCCAAAATGGCCGAACTGTCGAAGAGTTTCCCCGACGGCATCAGTTACGAAATTCCGTATGATACGACTTTGTTCGTAAACGTGTCGATCAACGAGGTTATCCATACCTTCTTTGAGGCGGTGCTGCTGGTTATCGTCGTCGTCTATTTATTCTTGCAGAATATGCGGGCGACCCTGATCCCGATTTTGGCGGTGCCGGTGTCGATTATCGGCGCGTTTGCCGGTATGTATCTGCTCGGTTTTTCAATCAACCTGCTGACGCTGTTCGGGCTGATTCTGGCAATCGGTATCGTGGTTGACGACGCAATTATCGTGTTGGAAAACGTCGAACGTCTGATGAGCGAGGAAAAGCTGACCCCGAAAGAAGCGGCGATCAAGGCGATGCAGGAAGTGTCTGGACCGGTGGTCGCGGTGGCTCTGGTGTTGTCGTCGGTGTTTTTGCCGATTGCCTTTCTGGGCGGTATGACCGGCGTTATGTACAAACAGTTCTCGGTGACGATTGCGGTTTCGGTGCTTATTTCGGCGTTTGTCGCGTTGACGCTGACGCCGGCTCTGTGCGCTCTGATTATCAAACCCAACCGTCAGCATCAGGAACCGAAAGGTTTCTTCAAATGGTTTGACAACTTTTTCGAATGGGTGACGGAGGCTTATCTTTCCGGCGTACGTTTCTTCCTTAACCACCGGAAAACGGCAACGGTCAGTTTCGTCGCCGTTCTGGCAGCGATCGCCTTTTTGTTCAAGATCGTGCCGGGCGGGCTGGTGCCGGGTGAAGACCAGGGTAACCTGCTGATGGCCTACAGCATGCCGGAAGCCTCGTCGCTGAGGCGGACGACGAATTTCAGCGACTCCGTGGTCAAACTGTTGAGGGAAGACGAGAACGTGGAAGACGTGCTGACGGTTAACGGTTACAACATGCTGTCGTCGAGCCAGAACACCTATTCGAGCATCAGCTTCATCATCTTAAAAGACTGGGGACTGCGGGAAAACGCCGACCAGTCGGCGGACGCTTTGGCTCAGCTTTATACCAAATTCGGCATGAGCCGGCCCGAGGGCATCGGCTATGCCTTCTCCATGCCGCCGATTATGGGCATGAGCATGTCCGGCGGTTTTGAAGGTTATATCCAAAACCGCGGCGGCAAGAGTTCAAACGAGCTGATGGATAAGGTGACCGAATTTGTCAATGCCGCCAACGAACGGCCGGAGCTGAAAAACGTGCGTACCACGTTTTCGGTCAGCACGCCGCAGTACCGGGTTGATCTCGATCGCGAAAAGGCAAGGATCCTCAATGTGTCGATCGATGCCATCTATGCGGTTATGCAGTCAACCTTCGGCAGTCTTTATGTTAATGACTTTACTTACAAAGGCCGCAATTTCCGGGTGATTTTGCAGTCGGAAGGACGCTTCCGCCGCACTCCGGACGACCTGCGTTACGTTTATGTCAAATCCAACAGCGGGCAGCTGGTACCGTTGTCGACTCTGCTGAAAGTCGAGCGCGTTACCGGACCGGAGCTGGTTAACCGCTTTAACATTTTCCCGGCCGCCAAGGTGCTGGGCGATCCGGGCGACGGTTATTCGTCCGGTCAGGCGATTGCGGCGATGGAGGAAGTGGCCGGTCAGGTTCTGGGCGACGACTATTCGCTGTCGTGGATCGGTTCAGCCTATCAGGAAAAGCTGACCGGCGGCGCATCGACCCAGGCCTTTGTTTTTGGTCTGATCATGATCTTCCTGATTCTGGCCGCCCAATATGAAAAATGGTCGCTGCCGTTCGTGGTTATCCTGTCGGTGCCGTTTGCGGTACTGGGCGCTTTGCTGGCAATTTATCTGCGCGGCATTCAAAACGATCTGTATTTTCAGGTCGGTCTGGTTACCCTGATCGGTCTGGCGGCGAAAAACGCCATTCTGATCGTTGAGTTTGCGGTAATGGAAGTGCAGCGCGGGTTGACTTATGCGGAAGCGGCGGTCAGCGCGGCCAAACTGCGTTTCCGTCCGATCGTGATGACTTCGCTGGCATTTACCTTCGGCGTTTTGCCGCTGGCCATTTCCACCGGTGCCGGTGCCGGCAGCCGCCATGCCATCGGTACCGGCATGATCGGCGGCATGATTTTGTCGACCTTTGTTGCCACCTTGTTTGTGCCGATGATGTTTGCGATTATCGGTGAAACTTTCGACGAGGAAAACATACTCCGTCGCAAGATCAGCAAACGGGCGAAAAAGCTCGGCCGTCCGCAATTGAAAGGCAAACTGCGGTAAATCGCTGAAAATGCGCCGGAAGCTATGTTTCGGCGGCAAGAGAAAAGGGACGGTTAAGCCGTCCCTTTTCCTGTGTCAGAAAACAAGCGCCGGGTGTGTGGCCGGATTGCATCCGTTAACGAAGGAGGGCATGTTCAATGCGGGCTGAGGCAGAGGATTGGCGGAATATCCGGCGGAGAGGGCGAATCCTGTTGGTGCGGAACCGGCGCCGGGACGCCGCCGGCGCTCAGTTGACGTCGCCGAGGACAATCGTCTGTGTCACTTTGTCAATGTTTTTAAGCCAGGGAACGATTGCCTGGGGAAAAAAATCGGAATCGGCCAGCCGGTCGATTTCAATCCAGCGGATTTGCTGTTTTTCGCCGTCGGGGATGCTGCCGTTGCAAAGCGGCGAGAAGTCTTCGACCGTACAGAGGAACATCAGTTCCGCCTGATGAAAACAGGGGTCGTCAAAAGGCGAATCGTGGTTTTTGGCGATATAGTCGCGGACAAAAAGCAGCCGTTCCGGACGGACGGTAAGGTTGAGTTCTTCCCGGCATTCGCGGATCAGAGCCTGTTCCATGGTTTCGCCCCACTGGTGGCCGCCGCCGGGCAGTTTGCAGAAACGGCCGCGGCCGTAGTCGCAGCTTTCGACCAGCAGTTTGCCGTCGCGGATAATGACGGCTTTGATTGAATAGCGGAAAATCTTTTCCATTGTTTTTCTCCGGGTTGTGAAAAAAAAACAAGAATAAAATTTTTGCCGCCGGCGTTCAATCTTTTTTTGGGGGGAGAAAAATTCCGGGCGGAAAAGCGGCGCGGCCGGCCGGGGAGGGTTCAGTCTTTTGTTGCGTCGGGTTTGAAGTTCATGGCGCCCGAGTTGATGCAATAGCGCATGCCGGTGTTGGTCGGTCCGTCTTCAAATACGTGCCCGAGGTGGGAACCGCAGCGCGCACAGGTAACTTCAACCCTTACCATGCCGTGGCTGAAGTCTGCATTTTGTCTGATGCTGCCGGGAATGGCGCGGTCAAAGCTCGGCCAGCCGCTGCCGGAATCGAATTTGTCGCCGGAGCGGAAAACCGGGTTGCCGCAGGCGCCGCAGACGAAGGTGCCGTCGTCTTTCATATTCAGGTATTGTCCGGAAAACGGCTTTTCGGTGCCTTTTTCGCGGAGAATTTTATATTGTTCCGGCGACAGTCGTTTTTTCCATTCTTCTTCGCTTAAGTTCAGCGGCGGCGTTTTTCTGCTGCAACAGCCTTTTCCCTGTTTGACCAGGTATTTCTGATGATATTCTTCGGCCGGATAGAATTCGGCAGCCGGCGCCACTTCGGTTACCACCGGCGCGGGATATGTTCCCGAGTTGTTCAGTTCTTCTATTTTGGCCAGGGCCTCTTTCTTTTGTTCCGGTGTGAACCAGAAAACGGCCGACCGGTACTGGGTGCCGACGTCCGGTCCCTGGCGGTTGAGCGTGGTCGGGTCGTGGTTGGCAAAAAAAATGTCCAGCAGCTGGTCGTAGGTGACCATTTTGTCGTCAAAGACGACTTTGACCGCTTCGGCGTGGCCGGTGCCGCCGGTACAGACCTGCCGGTAGTCCGGGTTTTCCGTTTGTCCGCCGGTGTAGCCGACGGTAGTGGACACAACTCCCGGCACGGTGTCGAACACCGCCTGAATTCCCCAGAAGCAGCCGGCGGCGAAAACGGCCTGCGATATGCTCATTTTTTTCTCCCGTTTGATTTGTTTTTTTTCAAATATAAGTACGAACCGAAGGTTTTTCAATCAGGCAACGTTTTTTCTTCGCGGTCAGCGCCGGAGAGCAGCCAAAACCATCGGCGCGGCATTTTGCGTCGTCGGTTCCTTTTCGTCAATCCATGAAGCGCCGTCGGAATCAAGGTCGGAAATGTCCCGGTCGGGAACGCCGTCGACGGTGCAGTCGAATAAAATGCCGGTGTGGAACAGCCCGCCGGGGCGGCCGTCGTCTTCGATAAAACCGCGGAAAAAGACATTTTCTTCCCGCCGTTCGCCAACACTTTGCAAACGGCAGCCGGTTTCTTCCTCCAGTTCGCGGGCAAGCGTCCGTTCTTCGCTTTCGCCTTTTTCCGGCGAACCGCCGGGCAGGTCGAAAAGGCCGGTGTAAGGTCCCCGTTTTTTGCGGATCAGCAGAATCTTTCCTTCCCGGCGGATAACGCCGTAGATGCCGCGGTGAATGCGGGTGACGGAAAAGGCGTCGCGTTCCCGTTCAACGGCTTCCGCCGCCAGGGCGCTTTCGTCGCGGATCCAGCGAGGCAGGCCGGCATCGGCCGTGCGGCTGAAAGGAAACCATTGCCAGCTTCCGTGCTCGGCGGAAAGTCTGACCGTGCCAGAGAGGTATTCGGCAAGAAAAGTGACGCCGTAAAGCGTTTCCCCTGCCCGGGGAGAAAAACTCCAGGTTCTGAGCGGGCGTTTGATTCGTACCGTTAATCCGGTTTCTTCAAATATCTCTCTTGTCAGCGCCTGCGTGTGGCTTTCGCCTGTTTCGACGCCGCCGCCGGGCAGGTCATATATTCCTTCTTCGCCGTTTTGCCGCCGTTCAAGCAGCAGAAAACAACCGTTGCAAACAATGACGGCCTTGACGGCCACGCGCGTTTTGTTCATTTCTTTTTTCCTTTCCCGGCAACCATTATAACGGCAGGAAGACAAAAAGGCAAACCGTTTTCCGAAGCATAATTCCCGGGCCGGCCGGGGCTGTAACAAAAAAACACCGCCGTTTTCAAACGGCGATGTCGGCGGGAACTGTCGTTTCCTTATTTGATTTCTTCAATCAGCAGTTCGCTCGGAGCAGTGGTCTGAGTGTTTTCAATGGTGTAGGACACTTTCCGGGTCGCCGGTTTGGTCGTGGTGGTGACCACGGTTTTTACCTGCGGCTGGGTGGTGACTACGGTTTTTACTTCCGGCTGAGAAGTAACGACCGTTTTGACTTCCGGCTGAGCGACAACCTGAGTGTTGGAAATGATTTTTTGATTGATGACAGGTTCTTTTTCATAGCTGACGGTCGATGTGGTTTTCGGTTCGTAAACCGTGGTGTAAGTGGTTTTCTTATAGATGACTTCAACCGGTTCGCGGGTCTGTCTGACAACCGGTGCGCAACCGTTGCAGCCGTTGGTGCTGACAACGACGGGAGCCGGGACGGGCGCGGGAGCCGGGGCCTGAATGTTAACGGTGGTTACGGGAACCGGAGCGGGAGCCGGCATCGGCGCCGGACGCGGGGCAACATAGGCCGGACGCTGGGCTACCAGCGTAATGCGGCGCGGCTCGGGTCTTGCTTCCCGGTAAACGTATACTTTTTCGGGCGCTTTGGCCTTTTCTTCTTTGGCCGGGCAGTCTTTGCGGGAATAGAAGTGGTCGTTGCAGTTCTGATCGTACTTTTTGTAGATGGATCCTTCGGCGCAGGCGCCAAGCAGGAAAAGGAGGGAGAATACAAATAACTTTTTCATGACTTTTCTCTTTCGTTGATTGATAGTTGCAATATAGCGGATTAGCAAAAAAATTAAATATACTATAATCTTTTTTTCTAATTTGTCAATTTCTGTTTAAAAAAATCTGCTTTTTATATAATCACGTAAATCTTAATTTAAACCTTATGTGATATGGCGGAAAGAAATTATTTTGACATTTTTGCCAATGTCATCTACGATTGAAAAAAATTTATTTGTTGACCGGGGGAAAACTTATGAATATCCGTAAAGTGTTGTGTTTGCTGACGATGCTGGCCTGCGCGGCGGAAAACTGTTTGGCGGCGGAAGGCGACAATCTGGCGGCGTCAATTTACAATCACGCGCATTTTCGCAACCGAGAGGCGCTGGCGCGGCTGAAGAGAAACGGCTATTCCCTGGACGCAACGGATTCACGCGGCAATACGGCGCTTTGCACCGCCATTATGCGCAAAGACGAAAATGCTTATAAACTGCTGCGGCAGATGGGAGCGAACACCGCCCATCCCTGCGTTAAGAGACTGGAAGCCGCAGTGCGGCCGGTTAAAAACGACAAGTTCGTATGGAACGTGGGGCCGACGACCTATCTCGGCGCCGCCGCCCTGATCGGGGGTACCGTGGCCATTGCCGCCGGCGGCAGCAGCGGCGGATCAAAATCGGACGGCGCGGCGGGGACTGGTGACGAACCCGGCGGCAGCGACAATCCGGGCGGCGGCGAAGGGGAAGTCGTGAATGAAGTCGATCCTTCGTATTTCCAGACCGACGAATACAAACAGGGCAATTTCCTGTCGCAGATCGGCGCGGCGGAAGCTTATGCGCGTTTTTACGGAGAAACGGAAAGCGGCGATCTGGCCTCGCAGCTGGAACGAGTGGCCGTCGGCGTGGTTGACAGCGGCGTTTACGGTGCTCACGCGGAGTTTGGCGCCACCGACGTCAGCGGCGTCAATTACGACTACGGTCCCTGTTCCAAAAGCGGAAACTCTACCAACTGCTGGCAGTGGGCGGCTGAATATACGGTCGGCGGACAGAGTTATCAAAACGTTACTTATCTGAAACTTGATGATGGCCGCGTTTATATTACCCGCGTAGGCAAAACGGGAAGCAAAGAAGAGTATGACGAGTGGGCGTCGTCTTATGATGACGGTTATGACTGGAATGTAGAAAAAGACAGTGCGACCGGTTTTTATCCGAACAAGTCGGACGATGCCGCGCACGGCACCCATGTGGCCGGCATTATCGCTGCCGACAGAAACGGCGCCGGCATGCACGGCGTGGCTTTTGAAAATGCCGAGATTATCGCCGCCCGGTGGGATCTGATGTCGCCGATTTCGGCGCCGGTAAAAGATGTGATCGACATGGGCGCGAAAGTGGTCAATTTCAGTCTGGGCGTAGATTCGACGGCTGATATAAACGCTTCCACCATTGATCGTTATACGGATCAGTTGGACGATTATCTGGACAGCGTGCGCTATCAGATTGAAAACAACGTTGTTTTCGTTTTTTCCGCCGGCAATGAAAGTCAGGCGCAGCCGGGCGTTACAAACGGGATTCCGCTGCTCGACGAGTTTAAGGAAAGTCTGGACGGTTTGTTCGTGACGGTAGTCGCTTTGGACAAGGACAACAAGCTGGCCGATTATTCCAACGCCTGCGGAGTTGCGCAGAACTATTGCATTGCCGCGCCGGGAAACGATGTCTGGTCGCCCATTAACCAGGATGATATGATCGGGCAGATGAGCGGCACCTCAATGGCGGCGCCGGTGGTTACCGGCAGCATTGCCTTCCTGATGGGCGCTTATCCTTACATGACGCCGCAGGAAGTGGTCAGTCTGGTGTTTGAAACCGCCGACGATCTGGGGGACGCCGGCGTGGACGCCGTTTACGGACACGGTCTGATCAATCTGAACAATGCGACCCAGCCGCAGGGCGAACTGATGATCGCTACCGGCTCGAACGTGAAAGGGGAAAGCATTGCGGCCCGTTCGACGACAATGTCGGTGCCGGCCGTTTTCAGGAGCGCGCTGGCGGCAAAGATGCCGCGTTCCGTTACCGCGTTTGACAAGTACAAACGCCCTTATGTAATGCCGATTTCTTCTTTTGTAAAAATGACCCACAGCGGAGAGCGCAATTTTAAAAACGATTTGTATGCCTTTTCCCGTTATCAGCCGAAGCGGAGGATAGCGGCCGGCGGCAATCTGGCCTTCTCCTATGCGCCGGCGGCTTTGGCCGATTCTCCGAGCGGACTCGGCACCGTGGAAGCCGAATATGCCGGGGGGGGGTATGTGGCCGGCTTCTATTATACGGAAAATACGCTTTATAATCATGACGCTTATTTTGAAAAGGCGCTGGCCAATCCGTTTATGGCGATGAATTCGGCTTACGGCGTGTACAGCCGTTACCGGCCGTCTTCGGACTGGAAGGTGACGATGGGCTTTGCTACCGGCGAAAACGGTCTTTACGACGGCAGCCGGGATGACAACGATCGCGATTTTGACAACCGGGTTTACGGTTTTGATTCCGCAGCCGCTTACAGCCTGACGGACAATCTGACGGTGACGGCGATGAGCGGTGTTTTGTACGAAGACAGCGCAATGCTCGGTTTAAACGGCACCGGCGGTTTTGACGTCGGCGATTCCAGCACCTATTATGCCGGGCTTTCGGTCAGCTGGTCGCCGCTGAAGAACCTGTTTTTAAGCGGTGCTTATTATCAGGGCTGGACCGATGCCGGCGGGCTTGCCTCCAACCTGATGCAGACCAGTCGTCTGGTCAGCGACAGTTTTGCTCTGGACGGCCATTACCGCTATAACAAAACCGACGTTGTCGGCTTGCAGATTTCTTCGCCGCTCAGAATATACAAGGGCACGGCCGCCTTTGACCTGCCGGTCGGGCGCGACAATTATTCCGACGAAGTTTACCGCGAGCGCTTCAATGCCGGTTTGAAGCCGGATGCCCGGGAATACAAGTTTTCGTTTTATCATGACCGGGAGATTAACGAGGACATGAATTTTAAGGCGCAGTTTGACATGCGGCTCAATCCCGATCATCAGAAAGATGCCGAGACCGATTATCGGGTGATGTTCGGTTTCAACTGGACTTTCAACTGATTTTGCAAAGGAGCGGTTTTGAACCGCTCCTTTTTCGGTTATGCTTTTTGCGGAAAGGTCCCGAACTTATTCGGGGCCGAACGTAAAGCCGTCGGAACAATGCCGCCTCATGCCTCATACCGCAGGCTTTGCGGCCGATACGGAATTCTTTGCCGGGGTATCTTTATTTGCCGGGAAAAAGCGCCTGGCGTACCCGGCGGATGCGGTATTCCCGATAGAGTTGTCCGAAACGTTCGTCTTTGGGCAGATTTTCCCAGCCGGGCATGTCGGCCGCGCGGACGGTTTGCAGAATTTTCACTGCCTGCCGGAGGCGGTCGGCGTTTTGTTCAAAACGTGCGTCTTCTTCGGCGGAAATAGGACGTTTGCAGCCATGCATGTCGGCGCGGCAGACAGCGATGTAGTTTTCAAAGTCTTTTTCCCCGGAACGGATGAGATCTTCGCAAAAGTCGACCAGCGTGCCGATCCTCATTTCCGGAATTTTGCAAAACTTCATATGGTAACGGCAGGCAGTGAGGGCAAAATCGCGGTAATGGTTGGGGATTTTCAGCCGGCGGCAGATCGTGCGGATAATTTCCAGACCGTTTTGTTCGTGATTATGATGAGAGGGGAGAATTTCCGCCGGGGTAACGGTTTTGCCGATGTCGTGCAGGAGAATGCCGAAGCGGACGAGGGCATTGCCGCCGGCAGCCTGTTCTAACGCCGACAGAGTGTGGTCGCCGCTGTTGCCTTCGGGGTGATAGTCGGTGCGCTCGGGCGTATTCCACAACCGGTTGACTTCCGGCAGGACGGCTTCAAGCGCTCCGCAGGCGCGGGCAGTCTGTACAAAACGGGGAAAATCGGGAAAGCGCAGGGCTTTTTCCAGTTCTTTCCATATCCGTTCGGCGGAAAGGTGGGCAAGCTGTCCTTCCGCCGTCATCCGGGCAACCAGTTCAAGCGTTTCCGGCGCCGGAGTAAAATTAAGCTGGGCGGCAAACCGGCAAAGGCGGAGAACCCTTAAGGGGTCTTCCTGAAAATGTTCGGCGTTGATGTGTCTTAAAACGCGGTTTTCAATGTCTTTCCGCCCGTTGAAAGGGTCAAAGTATTCTCCCGTTTGCGGGTCAAAGGCGATGGCGTTGCAGGTGAAGTCTCTCCGTTCAAGGTCTTCTTCCAAAGTAACCGAGGGGTCGAAAATAAAGCTGAAATCGGCATGGCCGCAGCCGGTTTTAATCTCTTTGCGGGCAAGCGCGTATTCTTCTTTGCTTTCGGGGTGGAGAAACACCGGAAAGTCTTTGCCGACGCGGACAAAGCCGCGGGCAAGCATTTCTTCGGGCGAGGCGCCGGTGACGACATAGTCGTAGTCCTGCGGCTGCCGGCCGCGCAGCCTGTCGCGTACGCTGCCGCCGACCTGATAGATTTTCATGCCTTTTCTCCCAACAGCAGTTTTTGCAGATAAGCGTTTAAACAACGTTCTTTTTCTTCCCCGGCGTTTTGTGCGCGGGCGTCGGTTTCGGTAAGCGAAAGGAGTTTGCCGAGTGTTTCGTCAAGCAGCGGCTGCCGGCCGAGGTCTTCTGTTTCTCTGCCGTATTTTTTGCTTTCGATCAAACGGGAAAGGGCGGCGTACGTTTCTTCGCCGAGCGTCTGCCGGCAGGTTTCCAGCGTGTGGGTGAAATCGGTTTCCGGCAGGCGGCGGAATGCGGCGACGCAAAAGGCGTTGAGCAGGCCGCGGAAAGCGTAGAGGTATTTTTTGCCGGTGAAGGTTTGGCGTTTTTCCATTTCCCGAAGATCGTCGGCGGCCATGGAACGGTAATGGCGGATCAGAGTGCCGTCGTCAAAACTTTTTTCGGCAAAAGCGCGCAGTTCCGGCGGCACCGGTCCGAGGTAGACGACGTTTGAGATCAGCCATTCAATGGTCGAAGGGTTGGATTTTGCCAAAAGACGCAGGAATTTGAAAATGTCAAATCCGCAAAGGTCGTACAAGGCGTCGTGCGCGGTACAGGGGGCAAGCTTTTGGTCAAACGCCGCATTGATGACGTCGTCCGGCCGGGCCAGGCTGACATAGTCTTTCAGCGGGCGGCAATAGACAAAGCGGACGTCGTAGTCGCTGTCGGCGCTTTCGATCCGCCAGGCGCGGCTGCCGCTTTCAACGGCAAAAAGAATTTTTATCTGCCGTCGTTCTTCCAGATCGTGCAGAAGGCTGCGGACGGTTTGCGCTGCCGGTTCAGACATGTTTTTTGGCCTCCCTGACCATGTGTTTCCAGTTTTTGGGTTTGATGACTTTGACATGCGGTCCCCAGCCGTAAAGGCAGCGGTCCAGTTCCAACACGCCGCCCGCCCTGAAACTGACGGTCAGGCTGCCGTTGGGGTTTTCGCGGACCTGCTGGCGGGGGTGAAAAATGTAGTTTTTGGCGGCGGCGGCCGAGCGGGCGTCAAAAAGCCATTCGTTTTCAAATGCCGGTTCGCGGAACAGTCCGAAATTTTCACAGCAATGGTTTTCCAGGCAAAAGTCACCGTTGCGGATAAAATAGCTGTCGGTTTCTTTAATGTCAATGATGTCGCTCAGACAGACGTAGAGAAACTCCCGTTTTTTTTCCGAATAAGCGATAAGGTGATGTTTGGGGCCGTAAATGAAGGCGTACGGACATAACGTCTGCCATTTTCTGAGAGTGTTCGTTTCTGCCCAGCACAGACGGATTTTGCGGCAGGCGGTAACGGCATGTCGGAGCAGCGCCAGATGGCGCGGATTGATCTCGATTTTTTGCACCGGCCGGAAGAGGTAGCCTTCGGAAGCCTGCATGATTTCGGTGTCGGTTTCTATCCGGCAGCAGACTTCCGGCCGCATCATGGCCTTGAGTTTGGTCAGCAGGCCGGCCAGCGTGCGCGACTGTTCGCAAAGCTGAACGTGTTTTAACAGCCGCAGGGCGTTTTGCAGGGTGGATATTTCTTCGGCCGAGAAACTGATATAGTTTTTGAGCGCCCCGTACGGCAGGTGCCAGCGTTTGACGCCGTGCTCGCCGATGGTTTCGGTCAACTGGGGAAACCTTTCGCGGATAAAGTTGCGCATTCTTTCCGCCGTGCGGCGAGAAACGTCAAACTGCTGCATGACGTCGGCGATGGAAATTCCTTCGGCGCTTGACTGCATACGGATGGCAAGGTCAAATATGTTATGCATTTTTTCGTATGCCATCGGGTAGAAATCCTTTGCCGTTTCAGGGAATCAGTTTTTCGTCCAGGCTGCAGGCCGCAGCTTTTCCCGAAGCCAGCGCTTCGACAATGGTGGAGCCGCCGTGTTTGCAGTCGCCGGCGTAGATGACGCGGTCGGTGTCCGGCTGACGGGGAGCGGTGCTGCCGATGGCTTTGATGACCAGGGAAAAGCCGGGCCGGGCGATGGTGGTGTCGGGAATTTCTTCCAGTTTGCCGCGATTAAAACGGTTTTTGGCGGTATATAAGGTGAGGTAATCTCCGTCGGCGCCGATTTTTTTGATTTTGGTCATGGTGGTCAGGTCCACGCCGGCATCAAGCAGCGATTTTCTTTCCTCCCCGGTGACCCGCATGTCGGAAACCCGGCGGCGGACAAACATTTCGACATTTTCGGCGCCGTTGTTGACGGCTGTCAGTGCGCAGTCGGTTGCGACGGCACCGCCGCCGATGACGGCAATGTTGCCTCTTGCCGCATAGTGCTCAGGGTGACGCAGATAGTCAAGATAGGAAACGGCATGTTCCTCGCCGTCAATGCCGAGGTTGATGCCTTCCGGTTCGCCGGTGGCGACGATAACACCGTCAAAATCCTGCTCCAGAAGCGCGGCAGGGTTGTTGACGGGAGTGTTCAGCCGCAGTTCGATCATGTCGGGATCGTCAATGAAGCTCCAGTCTTTGGCGATAACTTCAAACGGCAGCCGTTTGTCGGGGATGAGATTGAGGGCGCCGCCGATTTTTTCAAAGCTTTCAAACAAGGTAATGCGGTAACCGAGCCGTGAAAGTTCCGCCGTTGCGGCAATGCCCGCCGGCCCGGCGCCGATGACGGCGACTTTTTTGCCGTTGGCCGGCAGTTTGGGATGGGCGGCGGATTCCGCGGTACGGTATTTTTCCAAAATGGTGGCCTGAACCCGCGGAATGTTGATCGGAAAGTCGATGCCGGCGCGGGTACAGGCCTGCATGCAGAACTTGTCGGGGCAGATCAGGCCGCAGGTCTGTCCCATCGGGTTGTTGCGGGTAATGGTTTCGACCGCGCCGGCAAAATCGTTTGCCTTTGCTTTGGCGATAAACTCCTGCGGATTGCAGTTGACGGGGCAGGCGTTCATGCAGGGTTTGCTTTTGCAGCCCAAACAGCGTCCCAGTTCGGAAATCAGCTGGGCGCGTGTCAGGTACAGTTTTTTGTCAGTCATTTTAACTTATCCGAAATTAATTGCTGTTTATAATTTACGCCATCAGAGAAGGGAGAAGTCAAGTTTTTTCTGGCGGAGGTTGAAAATGTTGAAAAAAATATTGCGGGCGGCGGCCGCAGGAGCGGCGTTCGTCGTCGTTTACCTGGTCTGCCTGTATGCGGTGCAGGATTATCTCATCTTTTATCCGGACAGGTTTTATGCCGGTCCGAGCAGCGCCGGCGCACCGGCGTTTGAAGAACGGCCGCTGGTGACGGCCGACGGGCACCTGATTATGGCCTGGTATGCAAAAGGCGATGCCGACAAACCGGCAATTTTGTTTTTCCACGGCAATGCCGGACAATTGGCAACTTTTGCGCCGCACCTGAAAGCGTATATTGATGCCGGGTATCCGGTGTTTATGCCCGAATATCGCGGTTTCGGCTTAAGCGGCGGCAGGCTTTCGGAAGAAACGATGTATGCCGACGCCGTCGTTGCCTTCAATTATCTGAAAGACAGACTCGGGCATGACAAAATCGTCGTTTTCGGTTATTCGATGGGGACTGCGGCGGCCTCGGCGGCGGCTGGCATCTGTTCCGCCGACGCGCTGATCCTGGCCGCGCCGTTTTATTCCCTGGAACGCGAGGTCGGCGACAAGCCGGTTCCCCTGGCTCGGCTGGTATTGAAAAACCGTTTGCAATCAAACCGGTTTATTGCCGCTTATCCGGGGCCGCTGCTGGTTGTTCACGGCAGTGAAGACAAGCTGATTCTGCCTTACCACGGCCGGGAACTTTTTGAGTTGTCGCCGGCTGCGGACAAGGAATTCTTTTTGGCGGAGGGGGTTGATCACAACCGTTTGTTTTTTGACGATGGCAACCATCGGACGATGCTCGACTGGCTGAACCGGCGTTTTGGCGCCGGCCGCTGACGGCGGTGCCGACAAGTGTCCGCCGGCCGCCGCAGGCTTGATTTTAGCCCCTTAAATACGCGGCTTGAAAGCTTCGTAATCCTTGCCGGGCCGAAATGTCCGCATCTGTCCGCTTGCGCCGACGTTTGAACCATAAAAAAAACTCCCCGGGCAGGGGAGTTTTTTTTATAGGTTTGCAATTTAGAAAACGTAGCGGACGCCGCCGTAGATTTCCTGGTTGTGGACTTTGCCGTCGCCGATTTTGCCCATGTCGTAGTAACGGTAACCGACGTCGATGTTCAGGCGGTTGGTCATCTTTGCGGAGATACCGCCGCCCAATACCCAGGTGAAATTGTGTTTCTTGTAACTGTCGCGGCCGTCGTCGTACGAGAACTTGTATTCGAGGTTGGTTACGCCGATACCGGCCTGCAGATAAGGCGTAAACCAGGTATACGGAGAGAAGTCGTAATAGACGTTGAACATATAGGAATCGTATTCAAACGTGCCGGTGCTGGTGGAAACGATCGGATCGCGTCCTTCCATCGGAATGACGAGCGTTTCGGAATCTTCGCTCTTGTCACGCCAGATATATTCGACTTCGGCGCGGAAGTACTGATAACGGTAACCGATGGCGCCGGAAAGCATGAACAGGTTGTCGTCGATGTCCAGACGGTCACCCGAGGTGTGTCTGTCGCCGATGTCAGGTTCGGCAACGCCGCCGCGCAAACCGAGGTAAATACCGTCGCATTCGGCCATGGCGTCTGCGGCCGCGACCATCCCCAAAACTACTGCCGATGCTCCGGCCAACATTTTTTTCAACATTCTAAAGATTCCTCTCGTTAAAGCAAAATGAAAATTCTGGACAAAGAGTACATTAATTTTTTAATTGAATCAAGTTTTTTGTGCGGTGGCGGCAGAATTTGTCGTGAGCGGCCGGATTTGTCCGGAGTCCGTTTTCCGCCGCCGGTATAATTTAAGCAGTCCGCTTGCTTTTTCAACGGTTTTGTGTTAGTCGTAACGATTATGACGAAAGAAAAAACGGCAAATGAGGAAAAAAGAACGGCTTCGGGGCTGAATACGCTGGCTTCCGAAACGATGCCGCTTTTGCGCCGAATCCTCGGCCGAAAGGGCATGATGGCGGCCGACGTGCTGGCTTTTTGGGAACAGATTGCGGGGGAGGAACTGGCCGCTTTCACTTTTCCGGAAAAAATCGGTTTTCGCGGCAAGGAACGGCAGAACGGCGTTTTGCAGGTGGCGGCGGTCAACGGCGCTTTTGCTCTGGAACTGCAGCACCGGGAAAAGTTTGTGCTGGAAAAGGTTAACGCCTTTTTCGGCTACAAGGCGGTTTCCGAACTCCGAATCCGTCAGAGCGGCGGGGTTTCCTTTCGCCGGGGGCGGCAAATTAACCAACCGGAATTTAAGAAAATACTTGTAAGCGGCGAGGAACAAAATTATATTGAACAACTGACCGGGGGACTGAACGACGGCGATCTCAAAGACAGCCTGATCCGTCTGGGAAAGTGTGTATTATCGCAAAACCGCAAATAAACAGGAGTAGCAATGACTTTTGAAAATATCATAAAGAGGGTGAGCCAGGTGTTGGCCGCGGCGTTTATGTTCTTGATGGCCGACGGTTTCTATCTGTCGCAGAAGGGATTTAACTGGGTGGACGGCAGTCTGGTGCTGGTCAAACCGGCGGAAGCGTCGGTGCCGGCGGCCGCCGGCGGCGTGGTGCCCAGCCGTTTTGAAATGAATGCCGCGCATGTGCTCGGCAGCGCGGACGCGCCGGTGACGATTTACGAGTTTTCGTCGCTCGGCTGTTCCCATTGCGCCGATTTTCATCTGAACATGCTGCCCGAGCTGAAGAAGGATTATATCGACAGCGGCAAGGTCAAGCTGGTGTTTGCCGATTTTCCGATCGACGCCAAGTCGATGAAAGGGGCGATGTTGGCCCGTTGCATGCCTGCCGACAAATATTTTGATTTTTTGAGCCTGCTGTTTAAAAAACAGCTGACCTGGGGGCTTTCCTTTAAAACCGAAAAGCTGCTGACCAGTTATGCCGAACTGGAGGGACTTTCCGCCGAAAAGGCGAAAGCCTGCATGGAAGACGACGACGCGGCCAAGGAAATCATGTCGGTACGTCAGGACGCGATGGAAAAGCTGCAAATTCAGGGAACGCCGTCCTTCCTGATCAGGAGTGACCTCGGCGAAGAAGTTTTGCCAGGGGTTCCCGATTATGAAAAACTGAAAGAAGTGCTGAATAAATATCTCGGCGTTAACAAGTAAGTAACCTTTAGGGAATATGCTGGCCGATGAAAAAAATTCCTGAAGACATCAGGGAACTGGAGGAAAAAATCGCCCGCCAGCGGGAAAAGGAAAACCGTTTGCGGGAGCCGGCCGGAGCTTCGGAATATGCCGGAGCGGCGGGTGTCGGCCTCAGGATTGCGGCGGAATTTCTGTCGGCGGTTCTGGTCGGCGGCGCGGTCGGTTACGTGATTGACCGCATGGCGGGCAGCTGTCCGTTTTTTCTAACAGCGTTTCTGTTTTTGGGCGGTGCGGCCGGCATTTTGAACGTTTACCGTCTGGCCAAAGCGGAAGACGAACGGAAAACGAATAAGGAGTAGGTTAAGTTGTCAAATCCGTTGGAACAGTTTGTTATTAAGCCGATTATTCCGCTTAAGGCCGGCGACGTCGACATTTCTTTTACCAACTCCTCGCTGTTTATGCTGCTGGCGGTGGCGGCGGCGGCGCTTTTGTTTTCGCTTTGTCTGCGGCGGCGCACCATCGTTCCCGGACTGGCGCAGTCGCTGCCCGAATGCGCTTACGGTTTTATCGCCAATCTGATGAAGGAAAATATCGGTCCCGAGGGGCTGAAATATTTCAGTTTCATCTTTTCGGTCTTTTTGTTTGTCGCCTTCGGCAACATTTTGGGACTGTTTCCTTATGCCTTTACTTTTACTTCGCATGCAACGGCGGTGGGCACGCTGTCGATCGCGGCGCTGCTGTTTAACGTTGCGGTCGGCATCCGCAAGCGGAAATGGGGGTATTTGCGCACGTTTATGCCCAGAGGCATTCCGCTGGTGCTGGCGCCGCTGGTCGTGCCGATAGAGGCCATTTCCCTGCTTTCCAAACCCTTCAGCCTGACGGTGCGACTGGTGGCCAACATGACGGTGGGGCACATCATGCTCAAGATCATTGCCGGTTTTATCGTCAGTCTGGGCGTGTTCGGTGCGGTGCCGATGCTGTTCAGCGCCTGTATCGTCATTTTCGAACTGTTCATTGCCGCCCTTCAGGCTTTCATTTATACGGTGCTGAGCTGCATCTATCTGGGGGACGCCTTGCGCAGCCACTAGCGGAAAAGATTATTTTGTAGGATATGTTCAATGTTAAAATCTGAAAGGAAAATTAAATGGAACCTTTAGCTTATATCGGCGCTTCTATCTGCGCCTTGTCAATGACGGTTGCCGCCTGGGGCGTGGCCAAATTGTGGATGACGATCATTACCACCGTCGGCCGCAATCCGCAGGTGAAAAAAGACGTTGATATCTATGGCTGGGCCGGTTTTGCCGCGATTGAAGCGATTGCGCTTTATGCGCTGGTTATTGCCCTGATCATGCTGACGGGCGGCGAATAATTTTTGGGTGCCGGCGGGACAAACATGGGGAGAAGGCCTTTTTCCCCGTTGTTCCGCCGGATGCGGACGGCAACTTATCGGTAAGGAAGAGGCGTTATGCCACAGCTTGATTTTTCCACATTTCCTTCGCAGGCTTTCTGGCTGGTCGTCAGCTTTGCGCTGATGTGGCTGGTTATGGCCAAAATGATCGTGCCGAAGATTACCGATATTCTGAATCAGCGGCAGCGTAAGATCGACGATTATCTGACGGCGGCCGGCGAGTTTAAGCAGACGGCGGAAGAGGCGTTGGAAAAATACGAGCGGGTTTTGCGCGAGGCGAATGCCGAAGCGGCGGAGAATCTGCGAAAGGCCGGCGAAGAGCTGGAAAAGAAAATTGCCGCGCGGGAAGCCGAAAAAAGCCGCCGGCTGGCGGAAGCGACGGCGGAAAACGAACGTCGGACGGAAGAAAACCGGCGGCAGACGATGGAGCAGATCGAAAACATTGCGGCAGAGTTGGCGGTGCGGATTGCCGGCCGGCTGGAACTGGACGGTTTGGTTTCGGCCGAAGACGTGGCCAAAACGGCCGGAAGGAGGCGGGAGCATGAATGAACAGGCGGCAAATTCCGGCAGCCGGGAGCTGCTTGACGCAACCCAGCAGGCGGTGGTCGGTGCGGCCGGCAACGTGGAAACGATTATACAGGATACGGCGGAAGAGCTGCACGGGAATGGTGAAGCCTTTTACCTGACGGCCGAATTCTGGGTCGGCATGACTTTCATGCTGGTGGTTGCGGTTTTGTTCGTGCCGTTGAAAAAGGCGCTGCTGGCTTATCTCGGCAAATATGCGGAGAAAGAGGCCGGGCGCATCAGCGAGGCCGAAAATCTGAAAACGGAAGCGCGCAAACTGCTGGCTGCCTATGAACAGAAGCTTGAAAATCTTGAGGACGAAAAAGCGGGGATTCTCGAAAAGGCCAAAAAAGAGGCCGGCGTTTTGAAAAAAAGGGCGCTGGCGGAACTGGATCGGAAAATGCAGGCGCAGGAGAAAAGCGTCAACGAGAGAATCAGGGGCGAGCAAAGCCGTGCCGAAAGCGAATTGACTTCGCTGGTGACCGAGCGGACGATTGAGCTGCTGAAAGACACGCTGGCGGCAAAATTTGACGATGGCGCCCGCGCAAAGCTGATTGACGAATCGATAAAAAGAATAGAATCCTTGTAACCGGAAGTTTTTTATGCGGGAGGCACGAACAATGTTCGTGCCTTTTTTGTATCCTGAAAACCCAGCGCCCGATGCGTGGTTGAGGAGAACTTATGTTTTTTTCATTTCGCTCTTTGTCCGTTTTTCGTTTTCTTTTCTTCCTTTTCCTTTTTTCCGCTTTTTCGTTTCCTGTTTCCCTTGTTTCCTTCGTATTTTTACGCCTTGTCCTTTATGTATAAAAACTCCTTTGCCATTGTAAGAAAGATGGTCTGATTACGGTTTCAGATATAAGCAAAGAAGTTTTTTTATGAATACATATACAACAGCATATACGACGTGGAATTGTAAGTATCATGTTGTCTTCGTAACGAAGTGTCGCGGAAGGGAGGGAGGGCGGATGTTCAGAAACAGGTCAGATTTTAAGAGTTATGTAAGTGGAAAGGTTAAGTATTTTAGAAGCCGAAGTTTGTCCGGATCCTATTCATATGTTATCGGAGATACCGCTCAGATATTCCGCAAGCGTGATTAAGGGATGACTCGAAGACAGGAGCTGTTTGTCGATATGCAAACGACAGGGAAATGCGAAGTTTTGATATTGAAACCGGGAATTTTGGTGTAAAGGGTATTATGTAGATATTACGGGGAAGAACGTTCAAAAGATAACTGAATATGTCCGGAATCAACTAAAAGAAGATGCGGAGCAAAGTCGGTGTTGACAATGGATTTAGACCTGTTTACGGGTGGTACTTAAAATAGTTGCTTTATCAGGCCGTTTTGTACCCTTTAGGCGTTTGGCGGTACCGTGAGGGAGGATATCCGCATACGAATAACCCCGGTTTTGCGTGAGGGTTCCTTTTTGCGATCGGAAATTCCCGGCCGGCGCCGGGACGTTTTGAACAGTGTTTTTGGGGAGGAGAAGGCTGGCAAAAGACGGTGGCCTGTGTCGAAAGAAAAAATCGGCGGAAGAGGGCATAGGTATAAACGCGGAAACGGAAAAAACGGCAAGAGCGGGAGATACGGCGAACGACGGAATGTGCTCATGGAAAACTCCTTTATAAAAATAGTTTATGCAAGTTGTGAATAATAAGGTGTTGTAAAGGGAATATTTTGTGGTTTAGTCTCCCTTCCGGTTTGTTGCTTGGTTTTCTTCCGGTTTTGGAATTTTGATTTCGTAGACTTTGGAACCGGCGTTAATATAGATTTTTGACGGATTTTTCCGTTTGTCCAAGCTGATGGCGAAATTGTCGGCCATAGACTGAATGTCGTCATCCCTGATATCCCAGATCGTAAAGGCGGAATCGGGGAAAAACTCTTTAAAAGCAAACTCTTTAGTTAAAAATTCTGTTCTAACTCCCGGTATTTCTTTTTTATAAACAGTACCGGTGAAAGAAAATCCGTCTTTAACGGGATCAAAGGAATGGAATTTAATAATTCTTATGCCTATTAATTTTTTTCCGTCGGAAAGCCGAACGGCTTCGAAATGTGCCGTATAGAGGTTTAGATCGGGTTCTTCGAAAAGAATGATATCTTTGTTGAGGTTGCTGTAACTGCGGGAAAAACGACGATGAACGATATCCATTAAAAGAAAATAAAGTCTCATTTTTGAATAATTAGCTTTGCATTCTTTGTCATTGCATGAATCGGGTTCCCATCCATCTATAGAATAGCTGTGTTTGACGGCAACTGTTCGTTTGTAGTTATCATATCTTCCAAGCCGTTTTTTCAAATGGCTGTCTTCATACACAATACATTCGTCTTTTTTGTAACAGTCTTTGATGCTGTTGAACTGAGGGACGGTTTTATAGGGGACGTTTTGGTAAGTGTCGGGAAAATAAAAGTCTTTGCTGTTTCGGTATTTTTCTTGGGAATAAATCTTTGCCCATTTACGGTCGAATTTCTGATGAGGATCCATATATATTTTATCCATCAGTTCGTATTGGTCTTTGATGCACAGGATCAATTCGTCGGTCGGCAGATCGGAATCGCAGTTGACAACGGGTCCGTAGGGATTATCGCTATAAGCCCCGATAAGGGCCGAGCATCCGGCCAGCAGGGCGGTGCCGAGAACAATAAACAGATTGAGGAAATATTTTTTTTGCATCAACAGCCTCCGTTGCAAGATGTTTTTGTTGTTTGGTTAATATGTGTTTTCTTCCAGTTTCGGAATTTTGATTTCGTAGACTTTGGAACCGGCGTTAATATAAATTTTTGACGGATTTTTCCGTTTGTCCAAGCTGATGGCGAAATTGTCGGCCATGGATTGAATGTCATCGTCCCTGATATCCCAGACCGTAAAGATGGAATCGGGGAAAAAATGTTTAAAAGCGGAAGCTTTATTTAAGTATTCTGTTCTAACTCCCGGTATTTCTCTTTCATAAACATTGCCGGTGAGGGAAAATCCGTCTTTAACGGGATCAAAGGAATGGAGTTTAAGAATTCTTATGCCTATTAATTTTTTTCTGTCGGAAAGGCGAACAATTTCTAAGGTAGCGATATAAACGTTTAATTTGCCATTTTCAAAAAGGATGACATCTTTATCATGGTTTCTGTAACTGCGAGAAAAATGACGATGAACGACGTCCATTTGAGAAAAATAGGTATAACGGTAGACGGGGGAGTTTTGCATTTGTTCTCGTCACATTTGGGGGGCCATACAGTGATGGCATCGGTGTTATCAACGGCGATTGTTCGTTTGTAGTTATCATATTTTCCAAGTTGTTCTTGACGATAATTGTCTTCATACACAATACATCCGTCTTTTTTGTAACAGTCTTTGATGCTGTCGAACTGAGGGACGGTTTTATAGGGAACGTTTTGGTAAGTGTCGGGAAAATAAAAGTCTTTGCTGTAACAACCTCCGTTGCAGGATGTTTGATTTTGTAAAATTTATTTCTGCAAATAATGGTTGTGTCTTTTCATCTTTTGTGACGTTTGGCAAGTATCTTTTGTCTGTGTACGGCATGTAAAAACATATGCCCCTGTGTGGCAAAGGGGCATTGCATAAAAATCCGTGCAAAGGAATTTTTTAATGTCGGTTAAATTGTTTGAGCAAAACCAAGATGACGCAGGCCGGCGAGAATCGAGTGGACGTCGTAGAATGCGTTGTGTTCGTCCAACCCGAGCGCACGGATTTCGTCTTCAAGTCCGAGCAGTTTGGCAATTTGCCCGGAAGACTGTTTTTCGACGAATATGCCGTTTTTGCGGTAAGCCTGTTTGAACCAGCCGGCGATGTTGCGGCAGTCGAGCGGAGAATCGTCTTTAATGCCGAACATGTCCAGGTTGTAGCCGATGACTTTGCCGTCGGCAATGCGGTCGTCGTCGGGTTGCCAGGCGTGAGAATAGCAGGGCAGTCCGCCGGCAAATCGTTTGAAACGGGCATAGGCTTCGGGAAAGGGAATGCCTTCTTGCGCCAGCAGTTCGTCGGTGATGCCGGTCAGGTTGATAAAATAATCGGTCAGCTTGGGCGCAAACCGCGGTTTAACGTAGAGGTTGAGTTTTTCCGCCACGCTTAAGTCGCGGGAATTGATTTTGAGCGCCGCGATCTGGACGATTTCGGCTTTTTTCTTTTCTTCCTCCGGGGCGTTGAGAAAACCCTGCCAGGAGGCGTATTCGGTGTCAAAAACGATAAATTGTTCAGTCATATTTTTTCTCCCTGAAAGGACTGGCGGCGTAGGTGCCGAGCATGTGCAGTTCGTCGGCGAAAAAGCGCAGTTCGTCAAAAGCGTTTTGAAAAGCGGAACGGGCGGGGTGGGATTCTATTTCCATGTAAAAACGGGCGGAAACGAACCTGCCGTCAACCTGATAGCTTTCCAGTTTGGTGAGGTTGATGCCGTTGGTGGCAAAGCCGCCGAGCGCCTTGTACAGCGCGGCGGGAATCGATTTGACCCGGAACACGCAGGAGGTGATGAAGCGGCCGCCGTCGTCTTCGGGAATTTGGCTTTCGCGGCTCATGACGAGAAAACGGGTGGTGTTGTTGCCGTCGTTTTCGATGTTGGATTTCAGTATTTCCAGCCCGTAGATTTCGGCCGCCAGTCTTGAGGCGATGGCCGCTTTGCTTGGGTCCTGAAAATTGATGATGTCCTGGCAGGACTTGGCGGTATCAATGCGGGCAATCGCGCTGATTTTGTGCTTTTTCAGAAATTCCGAACATTGAGCGAGCGCCTGCGGATGCGAAGAGGCGGAAACGATTTCTTCCAGTTTCGCGCCTTTTAACCCAAGCAGCTGATGCTCAACCCGCAGGAAGTATTCGCCGTTGATGAACAGACCGGTGCGCGGCAGCAGAAAATGAACGTCCGCCACCCGCCCGGCGTTGGAGTTTTCGACCGGAATGACGGCGACGTCGGCCAGGTTTTTCTGCACCATGTCCATCGCCTGTTCAAAGGTTTCGCACGGCAGATAATCCTGCCCGGGATAAATATTCTGCGCGGCGATGTGCGAGTAGGCACCGGCCACGCCCTGATAAACGATTTTGAGCATTAACAGTTCTCCGAAAATTTCCGCCAAGGCTAACATACGCCAAAGGTGCTGTCAAGCGCGCGCTGCCTTGCGCCGGCTGTTGATAAACGGATCGGGCGCAAAGATTTTGCTTGAAGAATCGCCGGAAGTGTTATAACTTCTTGAACTGAATTTGTTTAAAATCATATTTTGCATGAATTTTTTTTGGGAAGTGTGATTTTTGTGTCAACCTTAATAGCTATAGGAGCTAAGAATTACCATGAGTAAATGGGTATATACATTTGGAAACGGCCAAGCCGAAGGCGATGCCTCCATGCGAAACCTCCTGGGCGGTAAGGGTGCCAACCTGGCGGAAATGAACGTCGTCGGTTTGCCCGTTCCTCCCGGATTTACAGTTACGACTGAAGTCTGCACCTACTACTATGCCAACAACAAAACCTATCCGGCCGACCTGAAAGACCAGGTTAAAGCCGCTGTTGCCGGCGTTGAAAAAATCATGGGCAAAAAATTTGCCGATGCCGAAAACCCGCTGTTGTTCTCGGTTCGTTCCGGCGCCCGCGTTTCCATGCCGGGCATGATGGACACCGTTTTGAACCTCGGTTTGAACGACGAAACGGTTAAGGCTCTGGCCAAAGCTTCCGGTTCCGAAAGATTTGCCTACGACTCTTACCGTCGTTTCCTGCAGATGTTCTCCGACGTTGTTCTCGGCGCCGATCTGGACGAATACGAAGGCGCTCTCGAAGCGATGAAGAAAGCTAAAGGTTACAAGTCCGACACCGACCTGACCGCCGAAGACCTGAAAGAACTGGTTAAGGAATATAAGGAAATCGGTCAGAAACTGGGCAAAGTCGTTCCGCAGGATCCGTGGGATCAGCTGTGGGCCGGCATCGGCGCCGTATTCGGTTCCTGGATGGCTGCCCGCGCGATCACCTATCGCAAACTCAACAACATCCCCGGCGACTGGGGTACGGCCGTTAACGTTCAGACCATGGTCTTCGGCAATGCCGGCGACGACTGCGCTACCGGCGTATGCTTCTCGCGCGACCCGGCAACCGGCGAAAACGTTTACTACGGCGAATATCTGGTAAATGCTCAGGGTGAAGACGTTGTGGCCGGTATCCGTACGCCGCAGCCGATGGCCTCGAAAGGCGACGGCACTTCCCTGGAAGAAAAATGGCCGCACCTTTATCAGGAACTGGTTGACGTTCGCAACAACCTCGAAAAACACTACAAAGACATGCAGGATATGGAATTCACCATTGAACACGGCAAACTGTGGATGCTGCAGTGCCGCAACGGCAAACGTACCGCCGCCGCCGCTGTCCGTATGGCCGTAGAAATGGTTGAAGAAGGCCTGATTAACAAGGAAGAAGCCATTATGCGCGTCGGCGCCGACCAGCTTGACCAGCTGCTGCACCCGATGCTTGACCCGAAGGCCGAAAAGAAAGTTATCGCCACCGGTCTGCCGGCTTCTCCGGGAGCTGCCGTCGGCCGCGCCGTATTTAATGCGGAAGACGCCGAATCCTGGGCTGCCAAGGGTGAAAAAGTTATCCTCATCCGTAACGAAACCTCGCCGGAAGACATCGGCGGCATGCACGCTTCGCAGGGCGTTATCACTGCCCGCGGCGGTATGACCTCTCACGCGGCGGTTGTTGCCCGCGGTATGGGCACTCCGTGCGTTTCCGGTTCTCATGAAATTCACATCGACTATGCCAAAAAGACCATGACCACCGACGGCGGCGTTGTCATCAAAGAAGGTGACTGGGTATCTCTGGACGGTGCCAAAGGCCAGATTATCGAAGGCCAGGTTCCGACCGTTAAGGCCGACACCAACAGCGGTAACTTCGGCAAACTGATGAGCTGGGTTGACGAAATCCGCACGCTGGAAGTCCGTGCCAACGCCGAAACGCCGAAAGACGCTCAGACTGCCCGTGACTTCGGTGCTCAGGGTATCGGTCTGGCCCGTACCGAACACATGTTCTTTGACGCCGAACGTATTCCGGACATGCGCGCCATGATTCTGGCCGACAACGAAGAAGGCCGCCGTGCCGCTCTGGATCGTCTGCTGCCTTATCAGAAGCAGGACTTCAAAGACCTGTTCAAGATCATGGAAGGCCTGCCGGTCGTTATCCGTCTGTTGGATCCGCCGCTGCACGAGTTCCTGCCGAACACCGATGCGGAAATGCAGGAATTGGCCAACAAGATGGGCATGACTCTGGAAAAGGTTAAACAGCGCGCCAACTCCCTGCACGAAGCCAACCCGATGCTGGGTCACCGCGGCTGCCGTCTGCCGATTACCTATCCGGAAATCTGCGAAATGCAGACCCGCGCTATCTTGGAAGCCGCTTTGGAATGCGACGCCGAAGGCATCAAGGTGCTGCCGGAAATCGAAGTTCCGCTGACCGGTTCCAAGAAAGAGCTGGATATCGTTAAGAACATCATCGACACTACGGCCGAAAAGATCTTCGCCGAAAAAGGCAAGAAGATCAAATACGAAGTCGGTTCGATGATCGAACTGCCGCGTGCGGCTCTGAAAGCCGACGAGCTGGCTCAGTCCGCCGAGTTCTTCGGTTTCGGTACCAACGACCTGACTCAGACCACTCTGGGTATGAGCCGTGACGATACCGGTGCCATTCTGGACGAATACCGCGCCCGCGGCGTTTATGTAGCCGATCCGTTTGCTTCGATCGACGTTGAAGGCGTCGGCTGCCTGGTTAAGCTGGCCTGTGAAAAGGCACGCAGCGCCAACCCGAGCATCTGGCTCGGCGTCTGCGGCGAACACGGCGGCGATCCGGCGTCCATCGACTTCTTCCAGACCTGCGGCATGAACTATGTTTCCTGCTCGCCGTACCGCGTTCCGGTTGCGCGTCTGGCCGCCGCTCAGGCTGCCGTTCGCCACAAGAACGACAAGAAGGAAGAATGCAAGGATTCCTGCTGCTGCAAGAAAGCCTGCTAAAAAAAGCGCATAACCGGCTCGTTTAGAGCAAAAAGCGCAAAAAAGGGAAAATCCGCCGTACGGAAAAGTACGGCGGATTTTCTTTTTTCTTATCGGTTGCCTGACGGAACCCCTTGGGTTTACCCGGGGCTGAATGCTTTAGTGTCGGAACAATACCGCTTTATGCCTTTGATTGTTGCTAACCAATTGATTTTATTGTGCTTTGTCCGCTTTGTCTGCCGGGAAATATCCGTTTCTTCAGGGGAGGTAGTTTAAATGTCCGTGTAGGCAGGCAGATACGGACTTTTCAGTCCGGCTGTCGGCTTTTGGAGCGTTTGTGGCGGTATTTGCGGTTTGGAACGGGTAATGCTTTTGTCCTGGCCGGGAAGGCTTTATTTTTTGTTGTTTTGCGTATTTCCCGGGGTGAAGACAAAATTTGTTCTGCGGGTGTTTTGAGGTCCGGAATTTTGGTCGGTCGGGTTGAGTGTTTTTTATACACACGTTGTTACGGGGAGATTTTTTATAATCTGCCGCACACGACACTTTGGGCGGCAAAACGAAGCATCGGTATGTTTCGGCTTATGTTCAGAGATGTTATGTTCGGGCGGAAAGGCGCAGGGGGAGAAAAAACATTCGGAAACGAGGTGCAGAAACGGATTGAAGGAAAAGGGAGAAGAAAGGAGCGGGGTGTCGGAAAGACGGAAATAAGAAAAACTGGCGGGAGGGGAAAAGGCCGGAAAAAAGGGGGAAGGAAAAAAGAGGCGGCAGGAAAAAAAGAATGCGGGGTAACTCCGAAAGACGGGGAAAAAAGGAAAACGGTCGAGAGGGGAAGAAGGAGAACGGGAAACGAAACGGGATGAAACAGAACAGAAAATATTTGACAAAAAATAAAATTTTGCATATGGTGGCAACGTATTTAACAATTATTAATTTTGCTTATGAATTTAACTTTATTTCGGCAGTTGTACGAGAGTACGTTTAAAGCCGAGCCTTTGCTTGCCGGTTTTTGGTCTGTGGCAATGTACGATTTGGAAGAGGAATCTTTCAGCAGTTGGGCAACAATGAGAGAAAAGCTGGAGGAAAATGCCAGAAATCAGCGGAAAATGCTGAAGATGCTGTTTGACGGCCTGTTTCCGGCGACAATAGCGGATACGGAAAAAATCGACGACTTTTCACCGGAAGCTCTGGCTCGTCTGCTGACCGCCTATCCCGGGCTGCTGACGGGAAACGAAGAAAAGCTGCGCGGTCTGCTTGCGGAACTGCCCGCCGGCGAAGCGACGCACCTTTTGGCGTCAATCATGGAATAAAAACGTATTCTTGAGAAAAAAGCACGGTTTGAACCGTGCTTTTTGTTTTTTTATGCCTGACGGTTTTCCCCGAGTTTACGGGTGGCTGAATGAGTACGACAACGATGCGGTAAGAAAGTTCGGAAGTCATACAAAGCTGACACAGTGTTTATCGCTCATAGTGTTTATCGTTTAAGTTGCCACGTAGTCCGGGTGTGTAAGTATCGTCTTATCCTGAATAAAGTCCGGCGTTGTCGATTACATCAAAAAACTGTTGCCTGAGCTGTCAGAAAGTATCTCCGGCCGTAAGGCAGAGAAAGTTGGCTTTGGTAAAGGCCGCGTTCATTTTATAATGACAATCCCCCGGGATGTGCAGACGTAACGGCTCAATTAAAAAGCCCGATTTTAAGGCGGACGGAAGGTTTCAAAACGTGCTTTGGGCGTTTCAGAGCGGACGGAAACGTTTTTAAAAAAGGTTTGCAAACGGGGACGATAAGGCTGTCGGTACATATTTTTGTTGACAGTTTTGTCTAAAATTGTTAATTTAATGGGCAGTTAAGAATTATTAATAAATTGTTGAACCAAATAAGAAACGTTATGATGAAATTTCAGAATTTCGAGGCTTTGTATGGCGCGGCATGTGAAATCTTCGCCGCTGCCGGTGAAAATCCCGCAGTCGCTGCTGCCGTTGCCAAACAAAAAAAGGTTTTGCTGGCTCAGTTTGCCGCCAATTTTCCTTCGTCGTTGGCCAATGCCGAAGCTCATCCGCAATTTGACGTTATGCAGTTTATGAACATGCTGCTCAAATTTCCGGAAACGCTCGGCGGAAAAGGCGAAAAGCTGTTTTCGCTGCTGAACAGTTTCGAGGATCACGGAATCGATGTTCCCGCGGAGTTAAAACAGATTTGTGAAAATCTGCGCGAAAAGCCGAAGGCCATGTCCGAGGAAGAGAAAAAACTGCTGGCAGCGCTGAAAGAAGCATTTCCCGACAGCTTGCGCAAGTTGCGTGAACTGCCGTTCAAAGAGGAAAAAGTGATCGCTTTTCTGGTTGCCTGGCCCGATGCCGTCGACGGCAAACGGCGGGAGTTCATCAATCTGATGGGCGATTTGTGCCAAAACAACGTTAATTTGCCGCTTGAGTTGAAAAATCAGTGGCGGGGAATGGTCATGCAGCCGTAACGGCCGTATCAGACCGGTTTAAAAGAGCAGGGAACCTGCTCTTTTTTTCGTTTTAAACGGCTGTCGTGCCGCTTGGGGTCTTAAAATTCGCTGACGTCCCGGTCTGAGCCGTCCGTCGGCGGGGTTTATGTCCGAAAGCCGAAATTAAAACCGCCGTTATAGGCGGAGTTTGAAAAAAAGTTTTATTTTTTTTGATTTTTTGCGTTTTTGTTATTGAAATATAAACTATTATTGCTTAAGTTAGCTTTTGTATTAGTTATTTAATAAATGAAACCCATATGGAGAAAAAAAATGAAAAAGCTTTTAGGTTTGTTCTGCGTGGTAGCTTTGTTGTCCGCTTGTTCGTCGACCGGTTCCAACGGTGGTCTGTTCGGCGGCAGTGAATGCGATTCGAGAGATGCCCGCAACTTTATGGCCAATGCCGAAGACAGAGTATTCTTCGCGTTTGACAGCTCTTCTCTGAGCGACAATGCCAAAGAAATTCTGGGTACTCAGGTTAACTGGCTGAAAAAACACGAAAATGTTAATGTCGTCGTTCAAGGTTACTGCGACGAAAGAGGTACCAGAGAATACAACCTGGCTTTGGGTGAACGTCGTGCCAGCGCCGTCAGAGACTATCTGATTTCTCAGGGTATTGCCGCCGACAGAATTTCCACCATTTCTTATGGTAAGGAAAGACCGGCCGTTCTCGGCAACAATGAAGCTGCCTGGGCTCAGAACCGTCGTGCCGTAACCGTTGTCAAGGCCGGCAATTAATCCGAAGTCTGTTTTATTCAAGTAAGCTTACAACTGTAAAAGGAGACGCTCTTAAAAAGGAGCGTTTCCTTTTCGTTAAAAAGACGGTTTCAGGCGGCCGACGGAAACGGGACTTTCGGATTTTGAGGGCGGAAAGAATCAAAAACGGTTTCGGGCGGTTGGCGGAAGCCGGTTTGTTTTGAACTCCGGTGATGAAGAGAAGAATAAACGGCCGGCCCGGATGTCCGGCGGAAACGGGACTTTCGGGATACCTCCTTTTTTAACTTGTGATTTGACGCAAATTGCCCTATATCTTATAGAAAATCAACTTGGGAGAGGTTAGCAGATGAAAAAACAATATCGGATTTTGACGGCCGTTTTGGCGCTGACGCTTGTCAACGCGATGCCTGCGGTGGCACAGGACGTTACCGTGCTTATGCAGGAAATGAACGACATCAGGGAAGATTTGAAAATTTTACAGCGTCAGATGTATAATGACGGCGGGTCCGAATTGGTTGTTACCGTCGGGCGTTTGGACGAACTGGTTCGTTCGACCGCCGGCCGGCTGGACGAACTGGATTATAAAATCAAACAGCTGGATGAGAAAATCAATTTGATCAACAAGGATATTGACGTGCGGATGAAACTGCTGGAAGGTAAGAAAATCACCGGCAGCGGCGGCAGTGTTGCCGACAACTCGCCCAAGTTTTCCGCACCGGTGGCCAAAGAGGCGCCGCAGTCCATCGTCGGCGGCAGCATCAGCAACGACGAACTGAAACCGATCAGAAAGCCGACCGCGGCAGAAGTTTATCAGAAGGGACTGGAGGCTTTGAAGGCTTCCGACTTTGCCGCGGCGGAGGAAAACTTTAATACGGTTTTGAACAAATATCCCAAAGACAAACTGGCCGGCAATGCCCAATACTGGCTGGGCGAAACTTATTATGCGCGGAAAGATTACGGCCGGGCGGCGGTGGCTTTTGCCAAAGGCTATCAGGGATATAAAAACAATCCCAAGGGAGCCGACAGTCTGCTCAAACTGGGTATGTCAATGCAGGAACTGGGAAAGAAAGGCGAAGCCTGCGCCGCTTTTCTCAGCCTGAAAGAAGAGTTCCCGAAAGCAGAAAAAGGGCTTAAGGAAAAAGCCGCGGAAAGAGCCAAAAAACTGGATTGCGAATAGCATGGAGGCGACGGCCGAAAGTTTTGCCGCCAAAATGCGGGAACTGGCGGCAGGATACAATGCCGATTTCCGTTTGACCGCGGCTGCCGTTTCCGGCGGCGCGGACTCGCTGGCGCTGGCGTTTCTGCTGAAAGATTTTCAAAAACAAAACGGCGGCCGGGCGGCGGTGCTGACGGTCAATCATCACCTGCGGCCGGAAGCGGATGCGGAAGCGGCAATGGTGGCCGCGTTGATGAAGAAATGGGGCATTGAGCATCATGTTCTGAACTGGTTTCCCGAAGAAGGAAACGGCGGGATTGAAGAAAAAGCAAGAGAGGCCCGTTACCGGCTGATGGAAGACTGGTGTGTCAAAAACGGTTTTTACTATCTCCTGACGGCTCATCATCAGCAGGATCAGGCGGAAACTTTTTTAATGCGTTTACAACGCGGCAGCGGGGTTGACGGATTGTCGGCGATGGCGGAAATGACGCCCCGCGGAAAAATCTGCGTCGTACGGCCGCTGCTTGAAGCCGAGCCTGCGGCGCTGCGGCAGCTTTTGCGGGAAAACGGCATTGCCTGGGCGGAAGACGCATCAAACGACTGCGACGATTTCCTGCGGGTGAGAATCCGCAAATTCCTGCCTGAACTGGAAAGGAAAACCGGCATCAGCATCCGCCGGCTGGCGGAAACGGCCCGGGCTTTGCGCATGACCAGAGAATATCTGGAAGCGGAAACGGATGCTTTTGTCCGCGTCCGTGTCCGCCGTTTTGAAGGGCCGGCTTTCAGCATTTCTCCGTCGGCGTTTGCCCGGCTGCATCCCGAGATCGGCCGGCGGGTTCTGGCGCGGTTGATCAGGGAGGCCGGCGGCCGCGGCTATCCGCCGGAATACCGGGAGCTGCGGCGGCTTGCCGAACGGCTGCAAAATCCGCTGTTTGCCGGCTGCACGCTCGGCGGCTGCGAAATTCTGCCGTTTATGAAACGCTGGTGGGTTATTCCCGAAGCCGGTGCGAAGCGGGTGTCCGGCGGGAGAAAAGCCGATCTGCCGGCGTTGTCCGGCGGCCGGACGGCGGTTTTGCCGCATAAGCTGAAACGTCTGCTGACGGCAGCGGAAGACGATTGTTGAAAGTCTATTGTGTTTTGCGAAGAAAAAAACTATATATAGACAAGATTGATTATTAAATTAAGGAAATGTGATGAAAATAGGGAAAAGTTTAATCTTCTGGCTGGCGGCGATCGTTTTGCTGACCGCGATTGCCAACATGACCGGACAGGGAACGCCGGCCAGGTCCGCCGGCAGCGAACTGCCGTTTTCCGAGTTTATGAATCAGGCGGAAAACAACAGGATTGCCGAAGTGACGGTTTCCGGCCCGGACGTATACGGAACTTATACCGACGGCGGCAAGTTTTACACTTATACGCCGTATGATCCGACCATGATTGAAACCCTGCGCAAAAACAACGTGGTGGTCAATGCCAAGCCGGAAGACACTTCCGCCAACACTTTCTGGGGAATCGTCATTTCCTGGTTCCCGATGATTTTGCTGATCGGGGTTTGGATCTTTTTTATGCGTCAGGCCAATGCCGGCAACAGCAAAGCGATGAGTTTCGGCAAGTCGCGTGCGCGGCTTTTGGAAAACAGCAAGAAGGTGACGTTTGCCGACGTGGCCGGCTGTGACGAATCCAAACAGGAGCTGGAAGAAGTGATCGACTTTTTGAAAGATCCCGGCAAATTTCAGCGTTTGGGCGGCAAGATACCGAAGGGCGTTTTGCTGGTCGGTCCTCCGGGAACCGGCAAGACGCTCTTGGCCAAAGCGGTGGCCGGCGAAGCCGACGTTCCGTTCTTTTCGATTTCCGGTTCGGATTTCGTCGAGATGTTTGTCGGCGTGGGCGCTTCGCGGGTGCGCGACATGTTTGCCCAGGCCAAAAAGAACTCGCCCTGTCTGCTGTTTATCGACGAAATCGATGCGGTCGGACGTCATCGCGGCGCGGGACTCGGCGGCGGCAACGACGAACGCGAGCAGACCTTAAACCAGCTGCTGGTGGAAATGGACGGTTTTGACGAGAACGAAAACGTTATTCTGATCGCCGCGACCAACCGGCCGGACGTTTTGGATCCGGCGCTTCTGCGGCCGGGACGTTTTGACCGGCAGGTGGTGGTGCCCAATCCCGACGTGAAAGGCCGCGAGGAAATTTTGAAGGTGCATGTGCGCAAAGTGCCGCTTGCCAAAGACGTCAATCTGGCCGTGGTGGCCCGCGGAACGCCCGGTTTTTCCGGCGCCGACCTGGCCAACCTGGTAAACGAGGCGGCGCTTCTGGCTGCACGCCGCAACAAGCGCAAAGTTACTTCCAAGGACTTTGACGATGCCAAAGATAAAGTGCTGATGGGCAACGAGCGCAAGTCGATGGCAATGGACGAACAGGAAAAGAAGCTGACCGCCTATCACGAGGCCGGACATGCAATTTGTTCATTGAACGTTGAAGAAACCGATCCCATCCACAAGGCGACGATCGTGCCGCGGGGACGGGCTCTCGGCATGGTGCAGCAATTGCCGGAAAAAGACCAGTATTCCTATTCCCGGGCCAAAATGCTTTCGCGTCTGATTATCTGTATGGGCGGCCGCGCGGCGGAAGAATTGAAATTCGGCCGTGACAAAGTAACGAGCGGCGCTTCTTCCGACATTGCCGCGGCGACCAAGCTGGCGCGTTCGATGGTTACCGAATGGGGTATGAGCGATCTGCTCGGACCGGTGCTGTATGCCGAGAATTCGGAAGAGGTTTTCCTCGGCAAATCGGTAACCCAGAACAAGAACATGAGCGAGGAAACCGCGCGGGTGGTGGATGCCGAAATCAAGCGTCTGGTTTGCGAAGCGCATGAAGGGGCTCTGAATATTCTGAAAGAGAAAAAGGAAGACTGGGAGCGTCTTTCCGAAGCCCTGATTGAATATGAAACCCTGACCGGGGAGGAAATCAGGCAGGTGATCAACGGCGAAAAGATTAACAAGTCGGCGGAAACGCCGGTCGATCCCGCCAGACAGACCCATGCTTCCGTCCCCGAACTGTAGTATTTGCCGGGGATGGCAGAGGCCGGGGCGGGCGGTAAAATGTCAACGCCGGGATGGAACGGCAAAAAAGGTACCTTTGGGTGCCTTTTTTTGAGATTCGGAAATGACTTCTGTTTACTGTAGTATTTTTGTCAGGGATGGCAGAGGCCGGGGCGGGCAATAAAATGCTGATGCCGGGGCAGAAGCAGCAAAAAAGGCACCTGCGGATGCCTTTTTTGTGAGATGCGGGAATGAGTTCCGCTTTTTGATCCGGAAGTATTTCCCCTTTTTAAATTCGGAAACAATTTCCTCATTTTTAATCCGCAAGCAGCCGAATTGTGCCGGCGGTTTTTCTTTATCGGCCGCAAGTCTGCCGCTGCCAGAAGGCAATTTCGTCGTTGATGTTTTTGCGGGCGTTTTCTTCGAAAAGCCGGCGGAACAACGGCAGCGCGAATATGTGTTCCCGCGCAAGCAGCTTTTGCAGGAACGCGATGCGCATGACGGCGATTTCTTCTAACGGGAAGGAAATGTATTCCTGTCTTAAATTGGCGACATATTGCCAGTAAAGGAAGGAATCGTCTCCCAGAATTGCCAGATCGAGGTCGCGGATCAGTTTTTCTTCCGTGCTTTGCGGCGTGTTTGGAGCATTTTCATGGTCAGTTGCGGCAACGATTTTTTTAACCGTTTTCAACCGGTTGAGTTGACCGAAAAACTCGTCGACTTTTTGGGCTGAGCGGGCAACGTCGTCCGCGGTGCCTTCATTAACCAGATCATGGGCGAAAACGGCTAAAATCAGATGGTGTCTGTCAAAATCCGTCTTTTCCCGCTTTTCATACACTTCCAGCAGGTCCAACATATAAGCCAGATGAGCCATAGTGTGGTAACAGCGTCGCGGATCGTTGTATAATTGCGCCAGTTTGTAATACCGGCTGTTGCTTTGGTCGCTGTACCATACTTTTTCTCTCAGCCAGACGCTTTGCAGGTAGAAGGTCGCCAACGCGTCCATGACTGAAGGCATAACTCCGCGGGCGGCCAAAACAAACAAATTGTTGCGGCAAAGCCGTTTTACTTGCAAAGCGGACATGTAAAGAAATGTTTCTTCGCATATGTCTGCCGGAACGGTAAACAGTTGCGGGGAATGTCCACAGTATCTGCCGATCTGTTCGAGGAAATACGAATTTTCCGGAGACGGAGCGTAGTTTTCCGAAGGGTCCGCAATAAATACGTCAGCCCCTGCGGCAGCAGCCGCTTTGAAGGGATCACCGCTGAACGTGACGACTTCGATGCAGTCTGTCCAGTTTTCCGGCAATGGGCGTCGGTCTGCTTCGTTTCGGAAAAGGTCGCAATTCGGCATTTCCCGGAACAGTTGTCCGATGCGGACGAAATCGCTTAACGACGATTTTACCAGTTGCACTCTCCGCTCGGCGGAAAATGTCATTTCCTTTTCTGGCGCGGCGTCGACGGCAATGATAATACGCTTTAAAGACGCGGCGGCAGCCTTAACGATTGTCAGATGTCTGACGGTGAAAGGATCGAAAGATCCGGCGTAAAAACCTGTTTTTTCCATACGATATTGTTTTATAATTTGACATAAAAATTAATTTTATGCATGACAGATAACACGGTATCGGGAAAAAATCAAGCGGAAGAAAAGGCATCCCGGTCACGGGGGATCAGGCGCGGCGGCCGGCGGCAAGGGCGGAGAAGGGCAGACGATGAGGACGGGAAAGGGGAAGGCGGACGGCCGGATGAAGCGGGAAAGGGCGGCCGGCGGCAAGGGCGGAGAAAGTTAACGACAGGGGCGGCCGTTATGTGTGCAGGCGCGGAAGGCAAAAGCCGGCAGCTTAACCGCGGATGGCGCGGCGGCCGGCGGCAGAAGCTTAGTCGCCGTATCCGCGGGCGGCGGGTCGGACGGCCGTATCCTGACCGGCCGTGGTTTGCAAAAGCTGCCGGCAGTATTTTTGCAGATTTTGTCTGGCCGGAGCCGGCGTATTTTGATCCGAAGAAGCGAACGAATCGGCAGTCAAACCGGAAAATTGCAGGTCATCCGGCAGACGGGAGATATCGGGATGCAGTTCTCGATAGATTAATTGCATGGTACGCATATCAGATAAAATATTGCGTTTTAAATTTGAGTTGCTTTGGCTGATTTGTTCCAACATATCGCCGATGGCTTCAAGTTTGCCGTCTTCAGGGTCGTTTTTGTCTGCACGTTCCAATTTGCGCTTATACAGTTTTTCTGCGCTTTCCAAAATTCCTTTAGTATTTGAATAGGGAGTGCCGATGATTTCTGCCGACAGGCGAAGATCCGGGTTGTCGGTCGTTATATAACCGATGTTGGCTTCCAAATTGCCTATATTTTCCAGCACCGCCTCTGTTCCTGTGCGAATCGTTCCGTTATCCTCTGTTTGCGGCAGACATCGGTTGATGTCAAACGGTTGCGGTTGATAGTCCGGAAAGTAGCGTTCGGCGACTTTTTCGGCAAATGTTAAGGCGTAGACGGTGCGGGTGATGCCGGATTGAAAAAGGGTTCGGTCGAAAGGCATGCCCTCTTTGGCGTCATTTTTCAGATTTTCCATGATGTTTCGGCAGGCATCGGTGCGGAATTTTAGTTCTTCGCGCATTTTTTCGTCCGGCGTTACTTTTATTCGGGCGGCACAGAATTTCTGCGCCCGCGAAAATTCTTCGGCAGCCAGCAGTTCGAGCGGCGTATCGTCGGTGATGTTGTCGCGGGAAACAGTGTCCAGCCCGAGCACGACTTTGGCGGCCAGCGGATTTTTTCTGATTTTTTCAATGTCGCGGAGTTCTGCCTCGATACATTTGATGATTTCTTTTTCGGCAATCAGGTAGGATACGTCTTTGCCGCCAACTATCGAATAACCGCTTCCTTGCAGCTGTTTGCAGCTTTCTTTGAATTTGTTTTCCGCTTCTTGCAGTTTTTCCCGTGAGCAGGGGGGCGGTGTGGCTGAGCGGTCATATAAGATGCCGTCAGCCATATTCCGGTAGTGATCCGACAGTATATGCATATGCCGGCAGGCTTTTGCCGCTTCGTCGAATTTGTGATAGCCGGGGCGTCCGGGCAGGCGCAGCCGCGCGCAGAGTTTGATGCGGTTGAGAACGGCGCTTTCCTGATTGAGCTGAGCGTTGCCATAGGCGGAGAACATTTTATATATTGCTCCCAGCAGTTTGTCTTTTTGGTCAAGAGAAGCGGAAACGCCGGCTTCGGCAATGCGGGCCAGACTCTCTTTTTCGAATTCTGATGCCGGATAATAACGGCGGGTTTCGTTAACGGCTCTGGTGCGGGGAATGCTGTGTTCGGGATGAGCGGCCATCAGAGAGGCGGAAAAAACGTATATGTCGGAACAGCAGAAGTTGTTGCTTTTGTCGGTGTCATGCGCCAGTTCGTGGAGAAGAAGAGACGTCATAAACATGGGCGCGGTCTGCGAGAGCAGGCAGATGTAGTCGTCGGAAGAATATGCGCTGTATTTGACGCCGGCAAGGGAATTCCCCGAAGCGGTGGGATCGATCCGGTTCTCAACGGAGAAAAAATGTCCGTTTTCGTTGAAGTTTTTGAAAGAAGCCGAAACGACCGGGTCGTTGTCGTGCAGATCCTGATAGGAACGGTCGAAGAAATACAGGAAATGAAAATAATGATCGTTAAACCACAGGTCGGGAAAATGCATTTGCCGGAAAGCTTCTTTGGCCAAATCGTATCGGCCGGGGCGGTAAGGGATTGCCGGCAGATCTTCGGTACGGCAGCAAAGCGGCTGATCGGGCTGTTGGTCTTCGGGGATTTTGGTTAAGCGAAACCGGGGATAAGTTTCCTGCCAGGAACGAAATTCGGCGGCGTTTTTTTCTTCCGGGCTGCCGACGTATCCTTTGATTTCTACTGCGCTGACGCCTTTCGGAGCGATGCCGAGACGGGCGGTCGGCATTTTTTCGTGGGGGTTTTTCAACGGCAGGCTGTTTTGATATTCGTCACGCAGCAGATAATAAAATTCTGCCCGTCTGCGGTCTTTTTTTGAGCGCAGGTCGGGAGGAAAAACGCCGCGTTTTAATTTTTGCTGCTGAAAGACGATTTCGTCGATGTCGGAGCATTCCATTTGTTCAAATTTTGCCTGCTTCTGTTCCCGGGGAGACAAAAAACGGATGAAATGGTGGAAGTCTTTGGGAGTGCCGTTGATACGATGGCTGAGGAGGAAACGGCGTTTCAGGGCGTTGTTTTCTTCCGTGTTTTCGGAAAAGTAAGCCGAAAGTATTTTTTTCAGCATGCCGGTGTTGCCGTCGTCGGCCAGGTTGGCCATGACGTCGTAACCGAATTCGCGGCAATTTTCGGTTTTGGCAACCAGCGTTTCGGCATCGGGAAAAATCTGTTGCAGCAGGTCGATTCTTCCGTTTTTGACAATATGGTAAACGCGCCTTTCTTCATTTCCCCTCGTCATTAAATATTCTTTGATGTTTATCATTGCTGCCGCTCCGTGTCCGGTACATTGTTTTTCTATCGTACTTTATTGGACAAAAAAAGTCAATTGCCCGGCTGCAAAATGGATTGTTGCCATTTGCGGCGAATGTTTATATATTGATGACAGTTTTAAACAGGAGATTTTGGAATCATGACTAAAAAATTGTTCGGCACCGACGGGGTGCGCGGGGTGGCCAATGTTTATCCGATGACCGCCGAATTTGCGGTAAAACTGGGAATGGCCTGCGGGCAGGAAATTTGCTGCAACAAGCGGCGGGCAGCGATCGGGCGAGATACCCGCATTTCCGGTGAAATGCTTGAAGCCGGGCTGACGGCAGGACTGACGGCGGCCGGGATCGATGTGGTTAAGCTCGGCGTGCTGCCGACGCCGGCAGTGACTTCGGTAACCCCCGAACTTGGCGTGGACATGTCGTTTATGATTACGGCTTCGCACAATCCGTATCAGGACAACGGCATCAAACTGATCACCGCGGAAGGCGACAAATTTTCCGACGAGGTGACTTCGCGGCTGGAAGAACTGATTGCCGCAGACAGGTTTGAGTTGGACGGCTGCCGGCCGGGTACCGTCAGCGAAAACAAGGAAGCTGTCGTGCTTTATCTGGAAAAAGCCAAAAGCTTTATCGAATCGGATCGTCCGCTGAAAGGGCTGCGGGTGGTGCTTGACTGTGCCAACGGCGTATTTGCCGACATTATGCCGCAGGTGTTTAAAGACCTCGGCGCCGGCGTGATCACGCTCGGCAATCGGCCGGACGGGTATAACATCAACAAAGACTGCGGGTCGCAGCACCCGGAAAAAATGTTTGAGACCGTGCGCGATGCCCATGCCCATTTGGGAATCGCGGTGGACGGCGACGGTGACCGCATTATTGTCTGCAATGAAAAAGGAGAGAAAGTTGCCAGCGAACAGCTGATTGCCTTTTTGGCGGAAACTCTGAAAGAGGAGGGCAAATATAACGGCAATGCGGTGGTTTCGACGGTGCTTTCCAATACCGCTCTCGAACGTTACATTCGTTCGCTCGGTATGGAATATTACAGCACCAAAGTCGGCGAACGGGCGGTGATTGCCAAAATGCAGGAAGTCGGCTGCAGCATCGGCGGCGAAGAATCCGGTCATGTGGTGGTTGCCGATTACGGCAAAACCGGCGACGGTATGGTGGCCGGGCTTTTGCTCAGTTTGGGGTTGTTGAAGAGCGGCAGGAAAATGAGCGAAATTTTTCCGCGTTTCGCCTTTGATCCGTTTGTTTTCGTCAACCCGCGGGTGGCCAGCCGCGAAGTGGTCCGGCAGGCGGTCGGGGATGAAAGGGTAAAGGCGGCGGTAAAGGCGGCGGAAGAAAAAATCGCCGGCCGCGGGCGGGTGGTTTTGCATCCGTCGGGAACCGAACCGCTGATCCGGGTCTGGGTTTCCGGCAGCGACGAGGCGCTGGTGCGGGAACTGAGCGACTCTATTGTCAACGAGATCAAACGTTTTCAGTAGGGGAGGCGAAAAACATTGCTGAACGGATTGAAGGCCCTGTTTACCAGCGGCATCATTTTCCGGCCGATGGTGTTTTCGGGCATCATCGCCGGTTTCCTGCTGTCGGCGTTTCTGGACATGGAAGAAGCTTTTCCGTTGTTTTCGGATCTGAGCTTTTATTTGCTGTCGGCTGCCTGGTCTGGTCTTTACACTTTGTTTTTCAATCAAATATATAAAGAACACGGGCGCGGGCCGGATTATCCGGCAATGGGTGGAAGGTTCGTCGGCAACCTGCTGCAGCTGATGTTTTCGGGGCTGTTGGCCTTTATCTTTTTTGAAACGCTGATTTTTTAAGGAAGAGTAGATTTGATCGATATCAGGCGCGGACTGGAAATATTGAAGAAAAACATCCGCATCGCTCCCGAAAAGCCCGGTGTTTACCGGATGCTGGGCGAGGGCGGAAAGGTGCTTTACGTCGGCAAGGCGAAAAACATCAAAAAGCGGATTGTGGCCTATTCGCATATCGAAAAGCTGCCGGTCCGGCTGCAGCGGATGGTGTCGGAAATCGAACGGATGGAGTTTATCGTCGTCGAAAACGAGGCGCGGGCGCTGCTGCTGGAAAACGAGCTGATCAAAAAACTGGCGCCGCATTACAACATTCTGCTCAAGGATGACAAGAGCTTCCCCTATCTTTCGCTGGACGTGAAGGCCGAATATCCGGTGCTTTGTAAATACCGCGGCGAAAAAAAGGACGGTTACAAATATTTCGGCCCCTTTGCCAACGCTGGTGCGGTCAACAACGTGCTGGACCTTTTGCAGAAGGCGTTTTTGCTGCGTTCGTGTTCGGACAGCGTGTTTGCCCACCGCGACCGCCCCTGTCTAATGTATCAGATCAAACGCTGTTCGGCGCCGTGCGTCGGCAAAGTTTCCAAAGAGGAATACCGGCAGCTGGTCAACGAAGCGGTGGCCTTTATCGAAAACAAAAGCAGCCGGCTGCGCGACGAAATGACGGCGAAAATGCAGGAAGCAAGCGAACGGCAGGATTTTGAGGAAGCGATGACGTACCGCGACCGGATCCGCGCCTTAACCAGCGTGCAGCAGGGCACCAACGTCGAATACGGTTCAATCAGATCGGCGGATTTCGTTGCTTTGTATCGTCAGAGCGGCCGGGTTTCCATTCAGGTCTTTTTCATCCGTTCGGGGCAGAACTGCGGCAATCTGCCGTTTTTCCCCGCGCAGGCGGAAGAAGCCGAAGACGGCGAGATTATGGAGGCTTTCTTAAGCAGTTTTTACGCTTCGCACGTGCCGCCGGAAGAGATTGTGCTCGCCGATGAGATAGAGGGGCGGGAATTTTTAAGCGAAGCCATCGGCGCAAGGATCAATGTTTATCAACGCGGCGACAAAGCCAAAATTGCCGCCAATGTCAGGAACAATGCCAAAGAATCGTTGGAACGCAAAATGGCGCTGGAAAATTCCGTCCGCAGCAATCTGCTTGAAATGCAGCAGGCGTTCGGACTGCCGAAAATGCCGGAACGGATCGAGGTTTACGACAACTCGCACATCCAAGGCAGCTATGCGGTGGGGGCGATGATCGTGGCCACTCCGGAAGGTTTCGACAAGAAGTCTTACCGCACTTTCAACATCAAGGATCCGGCCATTACCAACGACGATTTTGCAATGATGAAAGAAGTGCTGACTCGTCGGTTTAAGCGGATGACGCCGGAAAACCGTCCGGACGTGATTTTGCTTGACGGCGGCCTCGGCCAGCTGCATGCGGTGCTTGAATGCCTGAAAGATTTCGATCTTTCGGGGATTGCGGTGATCGCCATTTCCAAAGGGCCGGAACGCAATGCCGGCAAGGAGTTCTACCATCAGGCGGGCAAAGAAAGCTTTGCCCTGCCGTTTGCTTCGCCGCTGGCCTTTTACATGCAGAACATCCGCGACGAGGCGCACCGCTTCGCCATCGGTACCCACCGTAAAAAACGCGGCAAATCGATAACCCGGTCGAAGCTTGACGCCATCGAGGGAATCGGCGCCGGCCGCAAGAAGGCGCTGCTCAATTATTTCGGTTCGGCCGAGGCGGTGGCACAGGCAAGCCTCAAAGATATTGAAAACGTAACGGGAATCAGCAAAAAAACGGCGGAAAAAGTGTTTAAATACTTCCATAAATGAAATTTATGCAATATTATCTTGGCAAATGGGTTTTTAATTTAGTTTTTTGGTAGGTGTTGTTGTGTTAAATCTTCCCAATGTTCTGACGATTTCCCGGATTGTGGTGATCCCGGTCATTTTCCTTTCGATTTATATTCATTCCGTCCTGTGGTCGATTTTGGCCGGCGCGTTGTTCGTAACGGCTTCGATTACCGATTATCTTGACGGTTATTTTGCCCGTTCCCGCAATCAGAATTCGGTGCTCGGACGGCTGCTTGACCCGATTGCCGACAAACTGCTGGTCGTGTCGGCGCTGGTTATCGTGGTTGCCAACCAGCTGGTGACGCCGCTGACTTACATTCCGGTCATCATCATCATGTGCCGGGAAGTTCTGGTTTCCGGTCTGCGCGAGTTTCTGGCCGAGTTCCACGTCGGTATGCCGGTAACCCGCCTGGCCAAATGGAAAACCGGTTTTCAGATGACGGCGATCGCCATGATTTTGCTGCAAAACCTGCCGCTGATCGGCAATCCCGTCGGCGTGCTCGGCGAATGGCTGCTGTGGGTGGCGGGCATTCTGACTTTCATCACCGGTTATCAGTATTTCGAAAAATGTCTGGATTATATTTATACGGTTGAAAACAACAAGAAGAATCCGGTCAAACAGGTGGAACAGGAAGTTAAGAAAATTGCCGTCAAGGTTAAGAACAGCGTGGAAAAGGCGGTGGTGAAGAAAGCGGCGGCGAAGCGCGGGCGCAAGGCCAAGACGGCCGATGCCGAAACCCCGGCGCCGAAAAAGACGGCTGCCAAAGCGGCGGTGAAAAACAGCCGCCGACGGAAAAAAGCGGCGGCCAAAACGGGGGTGAAGGAAATTAAGTCGGCGACAACACAGACGACGGCGGAAGCGTCCCTGGCGGCCGCGGCGGATCGGCCGGCGGCACCTGAGAAAACAGAAAACTGACGTTGGCCGGGACCGCGATGGAAATGCACAAGGCGCATATTCTGGTGGTGGACGACGATACCCGTCTGCGGGCGCTGCTGCAGCGCTTTCTGCAGGAAAACGGTTTTCGCGTGTCGGCAGCCAAAGGCGCGGCGGAAGCCCGGATGATGCTGAAACAGTATAAGTTCGATCTTCTGATCGTCGACATTATGATGCCCGAGGAAAGCGGTCTGGAATTTCTTGCCGGTCTGAGAAAGGAAGACAACGTTCCGGTAATTCTGCTGACGGCGATGGGGGAAACCGGTGACCGTATCGCGGGGCTGGAGAGCGGTGCCGACGATTATCTGCCGAAGCCGTTTGAACCCAAGGAACTGGTTTTGAGGATTAAAAACATTCTCCGCCGCGCGCCGCAGGAAAACGAAAAACAGGAAACCCGGCTTAATCTGGGGCTTTGCCGCTATGATCTGGAAACCCGGGAATTGACCGGCGAAGACGGGGAGATTGTCCATATCACGCCGGTGGAACAGTCCATGCTTTCGCTTTTGGGGCAGAAGCCGGGGCAGATTTTCAGCCGCGACCGGCTGGCGGAGCTGCTGGGAGCCGGACAGGGGCCGCGTTCGATTGACGTGCAGGTGACAAGGCTGCGCAAGAAGATTGAAAGGGATTCCAAAAATCCGCGCTATTTGCAGACGGTCCGCGGCAAAGGCTATATGCTGCTGACCGAATAACTTTTTTTGATAACTTGAAGGAGCGGAAAAATGCATTTGACATTTCCGAAAAAAGTGGAAGACACGATGCGCTATCTGAAGATCAAGATGCTGCCGCGCACGCTGTTCTTTCGTACGATGCTTCTGATCTTCATTCCGTTGATTGTGGTTCAGGTGGTGTCGATCGTCGCGTTTTTTGACGGCAGCTGGGGGCGGGTCGGCAAACGGCTCTCCACCAATCTGACGTCCAACATGGCCTTTGCCATGCAGCTGTCGGAAAAATCTCCGGCCAATCTGCCCGAAATTCAGGCGCTGACCAAAGAGATTTTTGACATGGAGTTTGAGTATTATCCCAACGACAAAAAACATGAGGTGATCCGCAAGGTCAGAAAACAGAACAAACTGGTGACCGGGTTTTTGGAAGACGCGCTGAGAGTGGAGTTTCCCGAAGCGATCACCAGCATTTACATCGGCAAGAGCAATCCCGACCTGGTGGTTTTCGTCGATACCGAAAAAGGTTTGTATCAGTTTGCGACTTCGTCAAAGAACATTTTCAGCACTTCCATTTTCGGGTTCGTTGCCTGGATGATCGGCACTTCGCTGCTGCTGTTTCTGGTGGCGGTTTTGTTCCTGCGCATTCAGGTTCGTTCTATCGCCGATCTGGCGGAAGCGGCCGAAGAGTTCGGCAAAGGGGTGGACAATAAAAAGTTCAAGCCTTACGGTTCTTCGGAAGTGCGCCGCGCCGGCATTGCCTTTATCAAGATGAAAGAGCGCATTCAGCGTCAGATCAGCGAAAGAACGCAGATGCTGGCCGGCGTTTCCCACGATCTGCGCACGCCGCTGACGCGGATGAAGCTGCAGTTGGCGATGCTGCCCGACAACGGCGATAAAAACGGTCTGGACAAGGAAGAGTTTCTGCAAGACGTTAACGAGATGGAAAAAATGCTTGAAGGCTATTTGTCGTTTGTCAGCGGCGAAGGCGGCGAGCCGTCGACTTTCGTTGACATGAACGAAATGATTTTAAGCATTTTGAACAAATTCCGCAACAGCAAGGCGTTGATCCGTTACAGCACCAACGATCAGGTGAGCGCCATTCAGGGACGCGAACAGTCGCTGAAAAGGGCGCTGACCAACGTTATCGGCAACGCGTTCAACTACGGCAGCACGGTTTCGGTTGCGCTTGAGAGCAACAACAACAAGCTGGAAGTGACGGTCGACGACGACGGGCCGGGAATTCCGCCCGACAAAAGGGAAGACGTGTTTAAGGCCTTTTACCGGATTGAAGGTTCCCGCAACAAAGAAACCGGCGGCGTCGGTCTCGGACTGTCGATTGCCAAGGATGTTATCGTTTCACACGGCGGCAAAATAGAGCTGACCGATTCACCGATAGGAGGCTTGAGGGTACTCATTTCTATTCCCTTATAACTCTCATATCAGGAAATATACTTTCCGATAAAAAAGGTTTTTCAGTTACGCCTGATCCGGGTACGGCTGAAAAACTTTTTTTATTTTCCGCCATTCTGCTTGCAGTCGGGGCTTTTTTTTGTTAAAAACAAATTAACTTATGTTGTGTAAGCTGTGTTCAGGTAAAAATTCTGCGATTCAAGGATCAAAACGATGGCTGGTAAAGAAAACGACGATTTTGAATTAAACCTTAAGGACGCGGACGGCGGTGTCGGCAGTATCGACGCTTTGCTTGCCGCCGACGGGAACGATGCGCCGGCCGCCGGCGGAAACGGCAACGCGGACGATGATGACGATTTTATCGATTTTAACGATTTCAGCATTGACGATCTGGATACGGCGCTGAGCAAATACGAAGCTTCAAGAGGCGGCGGAAAATCCAAACCGGCGCAGACGTCCGCGGCAGAACCTGCAATTCCGGCGGAGGAAGCGGCAGTTGACGATGCCGGGATTGAACCGGAAATGCCGAGGTTTGACGCGGCGGAGGAAACATTGTCCGATTTTGACGCGTTGACGGCAGCGATGCCGCAGTCCGGCATTGCCGAAGCCGAGCCGGAAATACCCGAGTTTGCGGAAAAACCGAGATTTGATACTTCGGCGGCAAACCGTGCGGCGGCTTTCGGTTCTTTGTCGGAGCGGGGGACGGCGCCGGCGGCAACGGTTGCCGAGCTGATGGCTGCCGTCGGCGGGGAAAAACCGGAAAGTCCGGCGGCGGGGGGAAGCCTGCCGGCGGAAGAACTGGTGACGGAAAATCCGGCGACTGAAGAAAACCTGTCGGCGGAGAAACCGGTGGCGGAAGTGCCGGGAACGGAAAATGCGGCGTTGTCGGCGGAGGAAAACAAACCGGAAGAGGCATGTTTCCTGTCCGAGGAAGATCGTCGGGCTCTCGGATGCCTGAGATGGTATGACGGCACGCTGGGAGAAAAGGTTTATGAGGTTTCTTTGAACAATATGCCGGAGTTTCTTGATTATGACAAAAGCATTAAAACCATTCATGTCAACATTGATTCGCCTTACGGCTGGAACGTTTTTTTTGAAAACGGCGTATTTATGAATCTGATGGATCTGAAGGAATATCAGGAAAGAAACGGCAGTCTGCCCGGAACCAACGGCAAGATCATTTACGGCAGCCGCATGAGTTCGTTTGAAAAAATCGAACGGATCGTGGTTTATGAAAAGCCGCGTTATTTTTCCTACGGTTTGAAAAAATAAAAAGCTCCCCGCATAAAACGTGGGGATTTTCATGCTCGGGCGTAACCCTCAAGGTATCGGCGAACGCTAAAAGATATATGACACTCTGATGCGGCAGGTTGATCGCATGCCGGAACCAACGGCAAGATCATTTACGGCAGCCGCATGAGTTCGTTTGAAAAAATCGAACGGATCGTGGTTTATGAAAAGCCGCGTTATTTTTCCTACGGTTTGAAAAAATAAAAAGCTCCCCGCATAAAACGTGGGGATTTTCATGCTCGGGCGTAACCCTCAAGGTATCGGCGAACGCTAAAAGATATATGACACTCTGACGCGGCAGGTTGGTCGCATGCCCGGAACACGGTTTTTCTGATAAGAAGAGAAGTTTCTGCATATAATGCCGGCACTTGGCATACGCCCGGCAATATCTTTGTCTTTAAAGCTGCTGACGTTTCGATGGGGAAAGATTGCCCGGTTTGCCCTAAGCGGGGTAAAATCCACAAGCTGTTGACTTTGTGCCGCGTTTTTTTGGGGGGTGATTTCGGATATATTCTTCCGGCTGTTTTTTCTGTGGTATCAACGTGATGCTCTTTGTACTCAAATTTTCGGTTGTGAGGTCGAAACCGTTCTTATGTTAAAAGGCGGTTTTTGCCTTTGAGGTCGCCCGCCATTAATTTTACGGGATATTCAGGCGGTATCTCCGGCAACATATGAATATGGCGGAACAGTTCCGGCTTTCCGCTTCTTTTCGCGACATGAGGTTTCCGAATCCGCTCACTCCGTTTACTTTATTTTTCTTTCCTTTTTTATCTGTTTTTTTTCTCGGAATCATGCCGTTTTCAACCCCGTTGAGTTTTATTTTCCTTTTCCTTTTTTGTCCTTCCTTTTCCGCAGGATTCCCGAATCCGCTTATCCCTTTCGCTTGCGGGAAACGGACGGAAAGTCTGTCAGGTTGCACTTTGCTCTTGTGCCTCTTTGTGTATTGCTTTTCTTTTGGCTGTTTGTTTTTTCGTAAGTTCTCCAAGCCTTTTCGTTTGCTTGCAGGATGGCGGATACGGCTGTGTTTGTTGCGGGATGACGGTCTTATCCGTCGTGCTTCCGGCAGGAGAATGACGGATAAGGCGTCTTTTTTTCTTTTTTCTCGCAAGATCCGATACCGGGTTCGGGGGAAATATAAGGGGATTCGGAGAGATAAAAAGTGGTGTGAAGCGGAATGCCGGCGGATCATATGAAATAACGTATGGGGGCTGACAGCGGGGCGTATAAAAAGGCATGCAGACTGTTCGGTGTGAAGTGATATAAGGGGATTCGGGGTAACAAAGGAGAGAGAGGACATATGAAAGGTGTCCGGTATGATATGCCGGCGTATCAGGGGCAAATGCCGTCCGTGATGACGCATGGAAATTTAAGCATACAGGGCTGTTCCGACGGTCTTTGCTTCCGGTTTTTCGTAAAACGCGGCAGGTGTTCGGCAGAAAAAAAACTGCCCGTTTGCGCGGGCAGTCGAAATGCGGGGCAAAATCCCGTCAGTTTTTATAATTGATCGGAAAGACCTGAACGCCGTCGGTACCGGAAGCGTTGTCGCTGCCGTTTGTCGGATCCTTTCCTTCCATGTAGGCTTCAGCCTGAGCCTGTCCCGGCGTCAGTTTGCCTTTTTCCGCAGGCGCTTTCGGCATCGGCAGCAGCGGGTAGCCGGTTTTAGGCATGCGCAGCATCATATAGCCGGTTCCGCCGCCGTAGGAGGGGCCGGACAGACCGATCGAGTAATAGCCGCCGATGAAACCATAGTCAAGATCGATAAAGTCGATCAGAAACATGGTTTTGACCGTGGTGGTGCCGATGGTGGTCATTTTGCAGCGGTAACCCTTGTCTTCCAAAACGATATTGTCGGCGTTTTTAACGTAAAGCAGGGTCTTGTCGGGAGAACATTCCGGCGTTTGTCCGTTGTAGGTAACGTTGTAGTTGAGCATCATGTTGATCGAACTTGAGCCCTTGTTCATGGTTACGTCGCTGATTTTGACGGAATCGATGTACATGTAGGCCGGGGTGATGCCGACGGTAATCGGCAGCGAAATGTAGTTCTGATAGCAGTTGCGGCTGCCGACGTCGGCCGAGCAGACCAAAGCCTTCTGATGGTTGTTGTTTTTCATCATCTGGGCCAGACTGTTGTATATGTATTCCTTGGACATTGACAGTTTGATCGGCGCGCACTGTTTACTGCGGCAGACGATGATCGAACGCGGGGTTGCCAGCGGCGCCATCTGCGTGTTGCGCACGGGGTAACTTTCCACCTCGTTTGCCTTGTCGAGCGGGTCGTTCATGACGTCTTGCATGCTGCGGTCCCAGAAACGGCAGCCGCCGACGGAAAGCAGGGCGACGGTTAACAGACTCAGAGCTTTTTTCCTAGACACGATTTTTCTTCCTTTTTTAAATCGATTTAAAAAACTGTCCTTATAATAAGACAAAATTATTAAAAGACAAAGATTTTTTTAGCTTATCATGCAATAATTTAGTGTTTGCATAATAAATCGCTTGCCTTTATAATGAAAGAAAGCTTACGAAACCTGCGAGGGAAAGAAAATGAAACTGTTTGTTTGTCTGTTGGCCGGGTGCCTGTATGCCGCCGGCGCCTTTGCCGCCGAGAACGTTTACGTGGTGGACGGCGACAGTTTGGAAATGGGGGAAGTGCGTATCCGTCTGGAAGGAATCGACGCGCCCGAATATTATCAGGACTGCCGTTATCCCAACAATAAGAAGTATGCCTGCGGACTTGAGGCCAGGCAATATTTGCAAAGTCTGGTCGATCAGGGCAAAGTCACCTGCATCGAACGCGATCTGGATCGTTACGACCGCAGTTTGTGCACCTGCTATGTTACCAACAAGATCGGGGAGAAAACCAACCTGAACGAGGCGATGGTGCGGGCCGGCTGGGCGGTGGTTTACAAAAACAAGCATTCCGATTACTCCGCCGCGGAAGCGGAAGCCGAGAGGGAGAAACGCGGAATCTGGCAGGGCAAGTTCATGAAACCGCAGCTGTACCGCATTCTCAACAAATAAGATTTTTTCCCTTTTGTTAAAATATTGTTGACAGCAAAAAAAACTTATGTATATTGCAAACAACGTTTTGTGTTTAAATAATCAAAATAAAAATTAGGTGAGAAAAATGTACGCAGTAATTAAAACAGGCGGAAAACAGTATAAAGTCGCTTCCGGAGACGTTATCAAAGTCGAGAAGCTGGCCGGTGACGAAGGCAGCGAAGTTATCTTCAACGAAGTTCTGGCTTTGGGCGACAATGTCGGTAAACCGCTGGTTGCCGGCGCTTCGGTAAAAGCAACCATTTTGAAACAGGCTAAGGCTGATAAGGTTATTGTTTTCAAGAAGAAAAGAAGACAGAACTATCGCCGCAAAAACGGCCACAGACAGAATATTACTATTGTCAAAATTGCGGAAATCGCGTAAGCAATAGGTTTTTTAGGAGATTTAGTTATGGCACATAAGAAATCAGGTGGCAGCACTTCCAACGGACGCGATACCGAAGGTCGTCGTCTGGGCTTGAAAAAGTCCGGCGGTCAGGCGGTTATTGCCGGAAACATCATCATCCGTCAGCGCGGAACCAAGTATCATCCGGGTGACAATGTCGGCCTCGGCAAGGATCACACCATTTTTGCCCTGACCGAAGGAAAAGTTTCCTTTAAGAAGTCGGGTGACAAAACGATTGTTTCCGTGGTTACCGAATAACTTGTAAAAAGTTAAAATGGCGGAGGGGGTGTTAAAGCCCCCTTCATTTTTTTGAAAGAGAGCGGTTATGAAATTTCTGGATCAGGCTAAGATTTTCGTGAAGTCGGGCGACGGCGGTGCCGGCTGCGTTTCTTTCCGCCGGGAAAAGTATATTGAGTTCGGCGGGCCGAACGGCGGTGACGGCGGCAAGGGCGGCAGCATTTATTTTGAAGCGGTTGCCAATCTGAATACCCTGATTGATTTCCGTTATACTCAGCATTTTAAGGCTAAAAAGGGCCAAAACGGCATGGGATCGGACAAAAACGGCAGCAAGGCGCCGGACATTGTCATCAAAGTGCCGGTCGGAACCGAAATCGTGGCCGAAGACGGGGAAACGGTGCTGGCCGACATGGTAAAACCCGGCCAAACCTATCTGGCAGCCAAAGGCGGTGACGGCGGGAGAGGCAACACCACTTTCAAGAGCTCGACCAATCAGGCGCCGCGTTATGCCGAACCCGGCTGGCCGGGAGAGGAAAAATGGCTGTGGCTGCGGCTTAAGATCATTGCCGACGTCGGTCTGATCGGAATGCCAAATGCCGGAAAGTCCACTTTCCTGACAGCAGTAACCAAAGCGCGGCCGAAAATCGCCGACTATCCGTTTACCACCCTTCACCCCAATCTGGGCGTGGCCTGGGTAGACGGCTACGAAATGGTGCTGGCCGACATTCCGGGGCTGATTGAAGGGGCGCATGAGGGAATCGGCCTCGGCGACCGTTTTCTGAAGCATATTGAACGCTGCGAAGTTTTTCTCCATCTGATCGACATTACCTCGGAGGACGTGGTCAAGGCCTATCGCGACATCAGAAAAGAGCTGGAACTTTATGACCGCGGGCTGGTGCAAAAACCGGAAGTGGTGGCTTTAAATAAATGCGATGCGCTGCCGGAAGAGGAAACGGCGGCGAAAGTGCGGGAACTGGAAACGGCAATCGGCAAGAAGGTTTATCCGATTTCGGCAATTGCCAAAAAAGGGGTGTTTGATTGTCTGCTTGACGTCAACCATTATATTAAAAGAGAACGGAGACAGGAAAGCGAAGAAGACGAGCAGGCGGCAATGCCGGAGAAGTCTTCGTGGTCTCCGTTGTAACCGAAATAAGGAGTGAGGAATTTTGTTGAACAAAGAAATGAAACAGGAAGAAAACCCGGTCTTGGATATTGTCACTTCCAGTCTGGAGGACGGCAAGGCCGAGGACGTAGTGGTTATTGATCTGCGCGGCAAAACTTCGATTGCCAACGAAATGGTGGTGGCTTCGGGCACTTCCGACCGGCATGTGATTTCGCTGGCCCAGCGCGTGCAGGAAAATCTGAAAGCCGCCGGCTACAAGTCTGTCAGTGAAGGAGAAGCCAAAGGCGACTGGGTGCTGATCGATGCTTATGACGTGATCGTCCACCTTTTCCGCCCCGAGGTAAGGGAATTTTACAATCTGGAAAAGATGTGGCAGTCTGCCGCCAATCTGCGTAAGGAGTAGGTTGTTCGGCAACGGTTTTTAAGGGCCGGCGTGTGAGCCGGCCTTTTTGTTGCATTGGGAAGCGGCGGGAAAAACTGCCGGAGAAAAACCGGGGTGCGTCCGTTTGATAATCGGCGGAGGGGGCGGAACCGGAAAACGGTCGGTGTTTTTTTGGGGAACGGATGCCGATGGAAAACGAAACGGGAGCGGGGCGGTGAAGTATAGGCCGGGGCGATAAACTTTCCCGGTTAGTGCGAACGGCATTAACCGTTTTGGACCTTAACGTTCGGCTTCAAGCTTCGCAAGCCTTTGCGGCTGGGGAGGTATGCCGACATTTGTTTGCCGACGTAGACGTTTGAAGCATAACCTTCCGTCTGTTCGTACGGGGTGTATTTTTCATTCCGAACTGCGTTCTTCCGGCTTCAAACTTCACAAGCCTTTGCGGCTGGGGAGGTATGCCGGCATTTGTCTGTTGGCGCAGACGTTTGAAGCATAAAAAAACGGCGACGGTTCGTTGGAACGAAACCGCTGCCGCTTTTGACAACTATAAGCCGAATCTGGTCAAAGGTTTGGGAAAAACGTAAACCTTTTTCTTTTTCAGCCGTTCCCCGAAATTTTTTTCATAGAGCAAGGCTCTGGTTTTTACCCATTGCCGTTTGGAATTGTACTCCAGCAGGAAAAATTTTCGCGGGCAGGCCAAACTGTCTTCCAGTTCCAGAAGTATGAATTTTGCCGGGCGAAAGCGGAAGCTTTCTTTGTCCTGGCAAAAACGCATGTCTTTGGTTCCGGGGAGGAAGAAAAAGAAACCTTTTTCGTCTTCGATCAGCCAGGCGGTGCAAATGAAATTTCCCTTTGCATCGAAAATGTCCTTCAACAACACGTCGGAAAGTTTTTTCGCCTTGCCGGAAAATTTGTTGTATTCTTCGAGCAGTTCTTTGTATCCGACTGTTTCGCAGCAGTTTTCCCGGCGGCTTGCAAGCGATGACCTGTCCAGCAGAAAAAGCAGACGGGTGCTTTCCGAGTATTTGGTAAAGAGGCATTCCAGATAGTTGATCATGTTTTTCATAATGAAATATAATTTAGTTTAATAATTTTTTGTTGCCTTTATTATACAAAAATTTGTCAATAAGTCAAGTTCCCGATCGGCGGAATGAGAGGCGGACGTGGCCGGTCAAACGAGGAGACGGGCGAAAAAAATGGGAAATATACGGGGCGGAAAGCGGCAAACCGGGAAAACGGTGCGCGGGAAAAACCGCCGGCGGGGCAGAGAAGAAACGGAAAAGCGGTAACAGGGCAACCGAAAGTGAAACAAAGAAAGTGACTGAGGGGAAAGTTCGGAGGGAAAAAACGGAAAAGAGGCCGTATGAAAGAAAAATGCGGTATGTGAAAAATGACCGGGAAAGAAAAACAAAGAAGCGGTAAGGGACGGGAGAGAATAAGAAACGGCAGGAAAAGTAAACAAGGGCGGGGCAGCGGGGAAAACCGGAGCAGGTTAAAAAAGGTGTGAGAGATTGAAACAAAATATGGAATGCAGAAACTAGTTCGGCGTGGTTCGGTATAACAGATTTCCTTTTTGGGGCGGTTGTGATTTTGCAAGGGACGGCAGGTTGAGGAAGGGGCCGGGCGTTATTTTTGTGTGTCGGCGGTATGTACGGCCGGTTTGATCGGTTTGTCATCCTTTTTTGGCGGTTGTGATTTTGCAAAGAACGGCCGGGTGAGGAAGGGGCCGGGCGTTATTTTTGTGTGTCGGCACAGTGGCGCCTTGTTCCGGCATCTTGTCGCTTCTCTGCCGTCAGGGTTGTGATTTTCAATGAGAATATAATGAAAAAAACGGCCGTCGTTGATGGCGGCCGTTGGGCTGTTGTATGGCAAAATCAGCGTGCGTGCAGGCAGATTTTGTCCCAGGAAGGCATGCGGCCGGAAGGAAAAGCGTGTATTTCCTTGCCGGCGGCGTCTTCGAGTTTGAGGGTAACAACGTCGCTTCCGTCAAAGTAGAGTACCACGCGATCGTTTACTTCGTTGACGATAACGGTAAAAATGGCCCCGCAGTTGACGTTTTGAGCCAGGCAAAGCCTTTGATCGACGAACACCAATCGACTGCTTCCGCAAAGGACGGCCAGCCAGCCTCCGGAGCAGGCGAATCCCCAGCCGTAAACCGTTTCACGGATGTCGAACCTGCTGATGAATCTAAGCAGCAGGGGAGGTGATTGCAGACCGGGAACAAGTTCGGCGGCAGAAAGCGCTTCGCGACGGTAAAGGATATTTTCCTCCAATTTCTTCATTGTCGGAAAGCCGGAAACCAGTTCGATCGAACGGGTGAGAGCCCTGCGGCATTGCGTCAGCCTTCTTCGGAAAAGAAAGAGGCGCAGCCGTTCCAATAATTTTTTCATAGTTTTTAAGGTTTAGAATAATTTAACTCCGATTTCAGGTTGACATAAAAAGGAAATGTTGTCAATCGGCAGCAGATGTGTTTTGATGTTGGGGCGGAAATTTTTGGTTGGCAACCAAAGATGAACATGCTATTTTTTGTTTAAAAACGGGGAAAATGATGAAAGCGACAATTATTGCCATCGGCAAATGCAGGAAAAATTCGCCGGAAAAACAGTTGATTGATGAATATATCAAACGTTCCGGCTGGGAAGTGACGATTAAAGAACACGACAACGCTTCTCAGGAAGAGGAGGCCAAGTTTCTGCTTTCTTCCATCCCGGCAGGGGCAAAAGCGGTGGTTCTGGATGAACGCGGCGAAAATATGAAGTCTTTGGAACTGGCCGCCAAAGCGGAAAAATGGATGCTGGACGGCTGTTCGGAAATATGCTTTCTGATCGGCGGCGCCGACGGGCACCTGCCTTCGACGCGGGAAAGGGCGGATCTGCTGCTTTCTTTCGGCCGGCTGACGCTGCCGCACATGCTGATGCGGGCGGTGTTGGCGGAACAGATTTACCGCATTCAGACGATTATCAACCATCATCCCTATCACCGGGAGTAATTTCGCTTTTTTCAAAGAATGCGGCCGGCGGCGTTTCGCCGGCTTTTTTTATATCCGTTCGGGCAGCTTGACATGCTGCGCGGGAAGCGGACCAAAACCGTTTCGGCGGTGGGGAAAAACGCGGCGGGCCTTTGTTGCCGGGCGTTAAAACATAATTGCCGCAAAAAAAACGATCCTTTCTTTGCGGCAGATAAATCTGTATATCACCTTTTGTTGAAAAATCATCTAAAATATTCTTGTTAACAACAATTTTTTAGACATTTGTTCCGGGGGCGGGCTTTTTGTCTTGTTGCAAAGAAAGGATCGTTAATATGCAACAATTTATGACAAAAAGGTGAGCCGATGACCGGTGTAGTGCTGACTGTTATCATTCCCGCGTATAATGCGGAAAAGTATCTGCCGCAATGTCTGGACAGCGTTATTGGCCAGACTTTGAAAGATATTGAGGTTATTTGCGTCGACGACGGCTCGACCGACGGAAGCGCTTCCGTTTTGCAGGCGTATGCGCAAAAAGATTCCCGGATTTCCGTTCTGACACAGGGCAATTCGGGGCAAAGCGCGGCCCGCAACCGCGCCCTGGAAAAGGCGAAAGGCGCGTACGTTCAGTTTTTGGACGCAGACGACTGGCTTGATCCGGACTGCTGCCGCGTTCTGAGCGGGCAGACGGCCGCCGGGAAACTGGACATGCTGTCGATGGCGGCGGTTTCTTACGAGGAAGAAAGCGGCCGTTACGTGAGGGAACCGTTTTATAATTTTTATTATCTGACCGGCGGCGGGGAAACCGCGCTGCTGTCGCGCGACGAATGTCTGCAGCACTGGTGGGAGATGGCGCCGTCGGCGGCGCTGACGATTTACCGGACGGATTTTTTGCGTGCCAACAATCTTCGTTTTGAGGAAGGGCTCAAGTTTGAAGACTGCCTGTTTTTCAAACAGGCCTTGTTTGTCGCCGACAGAGTCGGCGTCAACCGGCAGGCTTTTTATTTTCGCCGCAAGCATGCGGAAAGCACCATTAACAACGGCGGCAGGCATTATCTCGACTGGTTTGACGTCAATGCCAAAATTCATGCTCTGGCGGAGGCGCAGGGCATTGACCGCCGGCAAAAAGACCGCTGGCTTTTTTCCACCGTCAATTATTCGCTTCGCTTGTACCGGGGCATCAGAAAAGAATACAAAAAAGAGTTTTTTTACAAGGCCAAGCGCTTTTTTGCCGAATTTTCCCCGGCCGGCGGCTGGACGGTGCTGAAACCGTGGCGCAATTTCGTTTATTGTCTGCTGCTGGCGCCGAACTACTTTTGCTTCCGCCTGCTTTGTCTGCTGCCGAAAAAAACATATGCGAAGAAAGTGGGCGTCAGGATTTTGGGATTGAAACTGAAATATAAAAACGGGAGGTGCAAATGCTCTTTATAGGCGAGCCGTACATTGCGCAAAACGGCGATCGCAGCCGGCTGGTCTGCGATATTGGAATTAACCGCCGGGAAACGAGGACGGTATGGTTTGAAGTTGACCGGGAATATGAAAAATATCTGTGCACGGAAAGAAGCGACGCCTATGTAATCGGACTGCTCAGCTGGGCAATGCGCGCGGGACACGACATAACCTGCACGGCGCCGGTCAGCGAAGAACTGTTGTATGCTTTGCGCGAATATCTTATTCCCTCACTGGTAAAATATGCGCCGTCCTTCCGCGCCGTTGAAATCAACGCGCCCGCCGCCGGGACGCCGCTGGCCAACGCCGGCGCTGTCGGCACCGGGCTTTCCTGCGGCATTGACTCTTTTCATGTCATTTCGCGGCAGCTGGCGTCCCCGTACAAAACCCTGAATCTGACGCATTTGTGCATCAACAATGTTGGCGCCTTTAACGGCTGTTACGGAGAATACGGCATTGAAAAGGCGCGGCGCGAGCGTTATCAGATTTCGCAACGGGTGGCAAAAGAGCTCGGCCTGCCGCTGATTGCCACGGATTCCAATTTTCAGACCGCGTTCAAACAGAACCATTCGCATACCCATACCTATTCATCCATGTTTGCGGTCTTTTGTCTGCAAAAACTGTGGGGAACCTATTTTTATGCCTCAAGCGGTTATGATTTCAACTTTTTCACTCTGGACAACCATGCCAATGAGGACAGTTCTCATTACGAACTGCTTTCGCTCGGGTGTTTCAGTACCCGCGGATTGAAAATATATTCCGAAGGCGGCGCCTATACCAGACTGGAAAAGACCGCCCATATCGCCGGTTTTGACTATGCCCGCCGCTATCTCCACGTCTGCACCCGCAAAAGCACCAACTGCGGCAGATGCCCGAAATGCATGCGGACGCTGCTGACGCTGGACGCCCTCGGGCGGCTGGATGATTTCAGGGAAGTTTTTGACGTGGATTATTACCGTGCTCACCGCAAAGACTATCTGCTGTGGCTTTACGAGATGCATAAAAAGAAAGACGTGATGAACGGGCCGACGTACCGGCTGCTGAAAAAAGAGATGACGCCGGCGGTCAAAGGGCGTTATCGGCTGAATGTCCTGCTTAGGCGGTTATGGCCTTTTCTGACAATTGACGAACGGTATGTAAAAATCCGTATTTTTTTCATCAAGATTTCTTTCAGACGCAAACACGGAGGAACTCATGACTGATTGCGTATACGATCCTCAAACCTGTACCGGCTGCGGAGCCTGCGCCGCCCGCTGTCCGCAGCGGGCAATCAGGATGGAAATCGGCGAGGAAGGATTTGTATGGCCCGTGGTCGACATCAATAAGTGCGTCGGCTGCGGTTTGTGCGCGCGGATTTGTCCGGCTGAACATCCGGTCTGCGAAAATGCGGAAAAGCCGGAATGTCTGGCCGCGGCGGCGGCTGACGAACTCAGGCGCGACAGCTCTTCCGGAGCCGTTTTTCCGCTGCTGGCCGAACGGGTTTTGCAGGAAGGCGGTACGGTTTTCGGCGCGGCCCGGGACGAAGACGGAACGGTCAGGCATATCGGCGTCGACGACTTGGACGGTTTGCGGAAGCTGAAAAGTTCCAAATACGTGCAAAGCGAAACCGGAAACTGTTACCGGCAGGCGGAAGAACTGCTGAAGGCGGGACGGGAGGTCTTGTTTTCCGGAACGCCCTGTCAGATTGCCGGTCTCAACGCCTTTCTCGGCAGAAAATATGACAATCTGCTGACGGTTGACGTGGTTTGTCACGGTGTGCCGTCGCCGCTGGCCTTCCGCCGCTATGCGGAAGAACTGACGGAAGAAGGGAAAGAAAAAGTGCTGGCGGTGAATTTTCGCGACAAGGTGCGGGGCTGGTATCCTTATTTTCTGACCGTCAAAACGGAAGAAAACGTTTATTCTTCCGATTGCCGGGAGAATGAGTTCATGCGGGCGTTTCTTGCCAACCTTTGCCTGCGGAAGTCCTGCTCGGCATGTCCGTTCGCGCGGTTCCCGCGGCAGGGAGACCTTACGCTCGGAGACTTTTGGGGAATCGGCAGACATGCGCCGGATTTGGACGACAACCTCGGCACTTCGCTGGTTCTGATCAATACGGAACGCGGCCGCCGGCGGATGGCGGAACTGACCCCGCGGCTGAAATTTCGTCGTTCGCTGCCGCTGGCCCGGGCGATTGAAGGCAATCCTTCGCTGGTACGGCCGCCGGTGCCGCATCCGCAGCGGGATTATTTTTTTGCCCGTCTTGAACAGCTGCCGTTTAAACAAAATGTGTCCCATTGTTTCAACAACCGATATGACTGCGGAATCCTCAATTTCTGGTTTGGCAGCAACTACGGGGCAATGCTGACCTGTTATGCCTTGCAGGAAAGCGTAAAAAGACTCGGGCTAAAGCCGAAAGTGATCAACTATGTGCCGGCCAACGTCAATTTTGCCGGCAGCCTGGCCGAAACGTTTGCCGGCAAATATCTTGACCTTACGGAGTTGTGCACGAATGCTGAGGAACTGCGGCGGCTTAACCGGGAAACAAGGGCGTTTATCGTCGGTTCCGATCAGGTTTGGCGGCATAAGTATTCCCGTTTGTTCGGCAGGGATTTGTTCTGGTTAAGCTTTGCCGCGCCGAATGCAAAAAAGATCGCCTATGCCGCCAGTTTCGGCCGGGATCGCTGGGAAGCTGACTTTGAAAGCACGCTGGCTGCCAAATATTATATTTCGCGTTTCGACCGCGTTTCCGTCCGGGAAGACGACGGTGTCGGCATCTGCCGGGATGTTTTCGGCGTTGAGGCTTCGCATGTGCTGGATCCGGTTTTTCTGGCTGATCCGGCAAGCTGGGACGCGTTGATCGGGAATTCCGGCCGCGATGAGGACGGGTGCATCGTTTCTTATGTTCTGGATTCTTCTCCCGATGCGGAAAAACTTGCGGAACGGGCGCGGCTGGAAACCGGCGCCGGCAAGGTCGTCAATCTGGTCAATGCGGCCAGGAACAGTACCGACGTCAGTCCCGAAGATTGGCTGTGTCATATTAAGAACTGCCGTTTTCTGGTGACGGATTCTTTCCACGGCGTTTGTTTTGCCATAATCTTTAACCGGCCGTTCGTCTGTCTGGCCAACACGGCGCGCGGTTACAGTCGTTTTCGTTCGCTGTTTAAGCTGTTCGGGCTGGAAAAGCGCTGCGTTACGGATTGTTCCCGGATCGGGAAAGAACTGTTTGAGGACATTGATTATGCCCGGGTCAACAGGGTTATTGCCGACGAGCGGGAACATTCGCTCAAATGGCTGGAACAGGCGCTGCTGGCGCCGTCGCCGGCACGGCCGGAGGAACGGCAGCGGCTGCTGGAAACGGCGGAGATGCTAAACGAAAAACTTGAACGGTCGGAACGGGAAAGAAAACGGGATCAAAAACTGCTGTATGAAAGCGTTTATCTGCCGAAAATCAGGCGCAGATATTTCAAGTACAAGCTGAAATCCGTCTTTTCGTGGGGAAAGAAACGAAAAAAGTACAAAAGAATGAAAAAAGCGCTGAAAGAGGAAATCCGCACGATCGGAAAAATGCTCGACGGCGGCCTGGTTTGAGCGGCAAGGCCGCGGCGGTTGCGAAAAACGGCTGTTGATAACATTTTATCGCGTGTTTTTTGCCAAAGGACGTGTTAGGTTCCGTTATGTCAAATTGTTTGAAAACGGTAATCGGGGATAACGATGACTAAGGTATTTGTATCCGGCTGCTTTGATCTGATGCATTCCGGGCACGTCTTTTTCTTTGAGCGGGCTGCCGCTTACGGCGACCTTTATGTCGCGATCGGTTCGGACAAGACAATCAGGGAATTGAAAAAACGGGAACCCGTGTGTCATGAAGACGAGCGTTTGTATCTGGTTTCTTCCGTTCGTTTTGTGCACCGGGCTTTTATCGGTTCCGGTTCGGGGATGTTGGATTTTTTGCCGGAGCTGGACATTGTCCGTCCGGATGTTTTCGTGGTTAACGAAGACGGGGCGACGGAAGAAAAGCGCCGGTTGTGCGAAGAGCGGAACATCCGCTATGTGGTGCTGCCGCGGGAACCGAAGGAAAAGCTGCCGCGCCGTTCAACGACGGATCTGCGAAAACCGGCGGAAAAGCAATAATGCGGAGAGCGGGCGTCCGTCCGGATTTTGCCGGGCGGGCGCATTGTCAGTCGTAAACCGCCAGATTGAAAACGTTTTCAAGAAAGAAAAGGGAAACAAAACAGATAAGCGCTGCTATCACCGGAGTGGCGATCCAGCCGATGAAAATGCGCCCGATCAAATTCCAGTTGATGCCGTGTCCTCCTTTGAACAGGCCGATGCCGATGACGGCGCCGATAACCGCCTGCGAACTGGAAACGGGGACCAGCGGCAGAGCCGGGATGCCGTTTTGCTCCAGCCAATCGTGCAGGCCGTCGGAGGCAAACAGAAACAGTACCAGCGACTGGGCAACGACCACTACCCAGGCGGCCAGCGGACTCATCATGCAAATGTTGCGGCCGACGGTCTGCATGATGCGGCCGGAATAGGTGGCGATGCCGACGGCAATGGCGACGGCGCCCAACAAAAACAGCACCTGTTCGGAACTGAGCGTATATCCGCCGGGAAAGGTGAGCGGCTGCAGCCGGTTGGAAGGAATGAACACGCCCATGACGTTGGCAATGTTGTTGGCGCCCAGGGCATAGGCGCCGAAAGCACCGGCCAGAACAAGTCCTGCCCGGGTATAAAGATCCTGTCTCAAAAGCGACACTTTGGCTCTGACGATGATTGAACGCGCAAGCTGGTAAACCGCAACGGCCAGCAGGCCCGAGAGCACCGGACAAAGAACCCAGGTGCCGGCGATGGCCGAGAACAGACTGATATCTGTCGGTTTGCCGCTGTAGACGTTCCAGCCGACGATGGCGCCGACGATGGCCTGCGAGGTGGAAACGGAAATGCGACTTTTGTTCATCCAGTAAACCGAAAGCGCCGCGGCCAGACCGACCATAAAAGCACCGGCAGGTGCGTTGACGCTGCCGAGTTCGTTTAGTGTTTCGGCTGCGCCGCCGCCGGCAATAACTGCGCCGATAATGACAAATACGGAAGAAATGACCGCCGCGGTGCGAAATTTGACCATCCGGGTGCCGACGGCGGTGCCGAAGACGTTGGAACCGTCGTTGGCGCCCAAAGACCAGCCGAGGAAAAGGCCGCTGCTTAAAAAGATCCAGAATTCCGGCATCAGATGTCTCTCTTCAGGGTAAAGATCAGCAGTTCGTCGGCGCAGTCTTCGGCAATGTCGGCGATGTCGGCCACTTCGGTGATCAGGAGATCAAGCTGCAGTTTGTTGGCCAGTTCCATGTCGGAAGCGAAAATCGCCTTTTTGAGGTCGTTGTAGGTCGAATCGGACTCCTGTTCCATGATGTAAACTTTGTGCGAATAGTCGCGGACGGTGCTTAAGTCTTTGAAAAAGGCGCGGGAAGCGATGGCCATGTTTTCGGCGCAGTCGGCCACCTGGTAGCAAAGCTCGATCAGTTTGCGGTGAAAAGGGGCGGGAATTTGCGGCTGTTCGATGTAGAATTTGTAAATGACGTCGTCAAACTGGTTGTTGATCTTGTCCAGCCCTTCAATCAGCTGCAAAATGTCGGCCTGCAGGTTGGGCAGCAGGTTTTGCGAATAGAGGTCGTTTTCGATGTCGCGGCGCAGCTTGTCCGCTTCGTGTTCGATAGTTTTTATCTGCTTGTTGATGCTCTTGTATTCGTCCCGGCTGTTTTCGTTTAAAAAGGTTTTTATCGACCGGTGGAAAACGGCGGCCGCCTCAATCATCTTGTCGTGAAAACAGTCGATTTTGTTTTCAAGCGCGCGGGTGCGGGAAATGACGGGGAATTTTATGTGCAGCATTTCTGTTTCCTCTTTCGGCTGTTGTTTTTTCCCGCAGTATAACCGGCAAAGGTTAAAAAAGACTGGATTTTTTTGTAATAAAAAAATTTTTTGTTCTTGTAAATCTAATCGTTATTGGTTAAATTATAGCTGATTTGTTATATAACAATTTTTAGAGGAAAATAAATTATGAAAAAATCACTCTTTATTTCGATCTTGGCGTTGCTCTTTTCGGTCGCCGCTCTGGTCAAGGTTTTCTACCCCTGCAAAAAGGCTGCCGAAGCCGAAGCACCGGCCGCCGTTGCCGCGGTTAACGTAGAAGAAATCCTGAACGAAAAACCGGAAATCATTTTCAACGCCATGCAGAAATATCAGCAGAAAATGCAGGAAGAAGCCATGGCTGCCGCCAAACAGCTGATCAAGGACAATGTTGAAGAAATCAACAACGATCCGAATTCTCCGTTCGTCGGCAATAAAGATGCCGAAATCGTTCTGGTTGAATTTTATGACTATGCCTGCGGTTTCTGCCACAGACTGTTCCCGGAACTGAACGAAGTTATGGCCAACAACAAAGACATCAAAGTCGTCTTCAAGCCGCTGGCTTTCGTTTCCCAGTATTCCGACTATGCGGCGAGAGCTGCTCTGGCTGCCGCCGAACAGGGCAAATTCGTAGAAATGCACAATGCCCTGTTTACGGTTGAAGGTCCGCTTGACGAAGACAAGATCAACGAAGTCGCCGGCAAGATCGGTCTTGACGTTGAAAAACTGAAAGCCGATGCCAAAGGCGAAAAGATCGATGGTATCATGAATGCCAACAACACGCTGGCCGGCAACATTCAGGTTAACGGTGTTCCGACCCTGATCCTGAACGGCGAACTGCTGCAGACCATTGACGGCGGCGTTATTCAGGACAGCATCAACGAACTGAAGAAATAGTTTTTTTCAACAGATTGTTGCGATTAAAAAACGGGAGGCTGCGGCCTTCCGTTTTTTTGTGCCGTAAAGAAAAGTCCGGCAGGATTGTTTTTGCAGGGAAGGGCAGCGGGAGGCGCGGAAGAAAGGGCGGTGAATGTGAAAAAAGAGGGAAAAGGAAAGACGTGAGAGGGGAACAGAAAAGGCGAGACGAATACAGGGACGAAAAGGAAAAAGAAAGTGTGGAAGGTGCGGAAAGAAGAAAAAACGATGTATGAGGATGAAAGAAAAGAGGATAAACGAGAGGATGGAAAAAGGGGAGAATATGCGTAGGGGGAAGAACGGAGAAGGGCGGAAAAGTGATGATGAAAGAGAAAGAAAAAAAGAGCGGAACGAGAGAATGGAAAAGGGAGGGAAAGGAGAGAGAATGCATGGGCAAAAAGAGTGTGAGCAGACAAGTCGAGAGAGGCAGGAAGATAAGAAGACAAAGCAGAGGGTAGGGAGAAAATAATGAGGACAGGCAAGTCAAGAAAAATGAGAGAACAAGGCGGAGGGAGGAGGAAAATGATAGCGCAAGAGAGGGAAAGGCAAGAAAACATGGCAGAGGGTGAGGGGAAAATGATAGCGCAAGAGAGGGAACGACAAGAGAACAAGGCGGAGTGAGGAGGAAAATGATAGCGCAAGAGAGGGAACGACAAGAGAACAGGGCGGAGAGTGAGGGGAGAAAGAAAAGGTTTGCCGGGACGGGTATGGTAAGGGGAAGGTTGATATGTGAGCGGAATTCAAGGCAAGTTTTGACAAATTTATTGACAAATTCCGGCGGATAAGGTATAAAAGAAATACAAATAATTAGTATGTTAAATTTTTAAAATATAAAGAGTATGAAGAAAATTTTTTTATTTCTGGTAGCCATGGTAATGTGTGTTTCTTTCGCAGCTAATGCTCAGGAAACCAGCAGAACAGTTATCATTTCTAATTTTTCATCGCGTGCGGTGAAAGTTGAAATGCCTCTGTTCTATCAAATGGCAAGGGGTGAAGCAAAAGGTTATTCTCTGGTACAGTCTGACACGGCCGGCAGGATGACTGGTTTTATCACTGTCGTTTCTGCTTTTGATACGGAAGAAAATGCCCAGTGCATCAAAATCCGTATTGCCAATGGAAAAGACATGATCATCATGTCCTTTTTCAACGGTTGGGCAAGCGAAGTAAACAGCAAGTTCGCTTCCGCCGGCGGTTATACCATCGACGAATCGGACGAAACTGTGACTATTGCCAAGGGCAATGTAAAGCTCGTCTTAAACAAGGCGGACTTTGCAAAATCCGTCCTTACCGCTTTAGAGAGCGAAGGATGGGACGAGATAAAGTAAATTTTTTCTTTGTCTTTAAGAGGAGAGGCGCCGTTTGGCGTCTCTCTTTTTTTATTAGTTGCCTTAGCATTCATTCCCCATTTTAATGGGGTTGAAAGGTATCGTTAGACACCGCACCACGCCAACGAGCGTGGTCAAACCGTAAGGTTTGTAGTTGTTATAGAACCTCCGGTTTACCGGGGGATATCTATGATATGATCGTTTTTGTAAGCAGACGGACGCGGGTATTTCGGTCCGGCCGCCCGGCTTGCGAAGTTGAGGCGGGCGTTTGAGACTCGGAACCGTTAGCGCCGATTGTATCGGCTCGTTGAAGTTTATGCCAGGAACTCTCTGCCGGAAGCAAGATTTTAACGATTGCTGCGGTTTGGCGGCGCGCCGTGTAAGGATTTTTTGCTTGCGGAAATTTGTCCAAAGGACTATAATCAATTTTACAAAATACGATTTTGTTGTTTTTAGGTCAATTATTATACTTCTCTTTTCTGCGCCAAATGAAATGAATGTATGATGATGCCTGTGAAATTTCGTATTTGTTAAAGGCTGACCGTATGTTCGTTTCAATTTTCTGCGCCATGAAAATTCGACATATGCGTCAGCTTTTTTGTTTTGAAGATAAAAAATTTGAGATATTAAACTGACCGTATGTTCGTTTCAATTTTCTGCGCCACGGAAGATTCGACATATGCGTCAGCTTTTTTGTTCTGAAAATAAAAAATTTGAGATATTAAGCTGACAATATGTATGTTTCAATTTTCTGCGCCACGGAAGATTCTGCATATGTGTCAGCTTTTTTGTTTTGAAAATAAAAAATAAAACATATATGGCGGAAACATTTTTGATGGCGTTGGGAGTGCTGGCGATTGTAATTTTAATCGTGATGGTGGCTCCGATTGTAATTTTCTTAAAAAGGGAAGATTACAAAAATCTGGCGATATATTTTATCGCAGTCTGCGTTTTTATCAACGCTGACGCTTTTATCATAACCCTGATTGCCGCAATCGTCATGCTGATGGTCGGCTGGAAGGCGTTATTTAAAGACCGGTAAAAGAGAAAAGGGAAAAATTAAAGAGGAAAATTGTCGAATCGGCAAATTTCCTCTTTTTTTGTTTTTAAATCCGCCGGTTTGGGCAAACAGGGGCTTTGCCGGCGCAGTTACACCTTGTAAGGCAGTTTGGAACAGATGAAACTGCTGACACAGTTCGGCAGAACGGATAAAAACCAGACGGCCAGCCGCATCGGCCAGGGGAAAGCAATCAGGCCGACGTTGTTTTCCAGGCCGCGGCCGATGATGCCCGCCGCTTTTTCCGCCGGCATGAAAAACGGCATCGGGCAGGTATTTTTGTCGGTAATGCGCGATTTGACAAAACCCGGGCAGATGACGCTGATCTGAATGTCTTTCGGCGCCAGATAGACCCTGAGCGCTTCGCCGTAAGCTTTGACGCAGGCTTTGCTGGCGCTGTAGGACGGACAGCCGGCAAGACCGTGATAACCGGCGATTGAGCTCAGCATGGCAATCGCTTTTACGCCTTTGCCGCGGCGTTTGGAGAACAGGGCGACTGCCGGCAGAACCGTGTTTAATACGCCGAAAACGTTGGTATTGAAAGTATTGTAGACGTTTTCGTCGTTTTCTTTGGTGGTGGCGACGCCGGCGTTGGCCAACACCAGGTTAAGAGCTGCTTTTTTGTTGCTTTGGTTGATCCAGGCCCGCATTTTTTCGCGGTCGTTGACGTCGATCAGCGAGGCATATACCTTGGCGCCGAATTTTTCGCATTGATGTTTGACTTCGTTCAGGCGTTCTTTGTTGCGGCCGCAGATAAAGAGGTTTTCCGAACCGCTGGCGGCATAGTAGAGAGCCATGGCTTCGCCGATGCCGGAAGATGCGCCGGTAATGAGAACGTTCTTAAATTTTGTTTCCATTTTTTGCTTTCCGTTATATAAGTATTGTTAAGCTTTACGATATATAATAATCAAAAAATAAATTTTAGGGAGATTTTTTTTGCAAATATCCAGTATGACCGGTTTTGCCCGCCAGAGCGGCAGTTTGGAACGGGAAAATTTTTCGCTTTCCTGGGTATGGGAAATCAAAAGCGTCAACGGTAAAAACCTTGACTTGAAAGTCCGGCTGCCGTTGTGGCTGGACGAAGTCAGCCTTAATCTGAGGAATATTGCCGCTAAATATTTTGAACGCGGCAGCCTCGGCGTGACGCTGGATATTGCCTTGGAGAGAAACGAAGCGGAAGTGAAAGTCAACAGAGCGCTTTTGGACAAGGTGACCGAAGCCGCTTTGACACTTTATCGCACATATCCCGAAGAACTGGCGCGGCCGTCGGCGGCCGAACTGCTGAAAACGGAAGGCGTGCTGGAAGTTGTCAAAAACCGTTTTGACGAGGAGGAGCTGGCGGAAATTTGCCGGAATCTCCGCGCCGGTTTTGAAGAATGCTGTATCAGACTGCAGTCTGACCGCAGGCAGGAAGGACAGAAAATTAAGACGGTGCTGGAAGAAAGGGTTGACCGGATCGAAATTCTGGTGCAGGAAGTTGCCCGTCTGGCCGTGGCTCAGCCGGCGCTGCTGAAGCAGAAACTTTCCGCCCAGCTGGCGGAACTGCTTGAAGGGGCTCCGATCAGCGAAGAGCGTCTGGCGCAGGAAGCCGTGCTGCTGGTCAACCGGGCGGATATCAGAGAGGAAATCGATCGTCTGACGGCGCATGTGAAAACCGCGCGGGAACTGTTGGCCGCCAATCAGACGCTCGGCCGCCGCTTTGATTTCCTGTGTCAGGAATTTAACCGTGAAACCAATACCATCTGTTCAAAAGCTTCGGATATTGAAATCATCAACCGCGGCATGGAGCTGAAAGCGGTGATCGAACAGTTGCGCGAACAAGTACAAAATATGGAGTAAAAAATGGAAGACGTTATCAACTATCTGCGAAAAGTCCGCCGGGGAACCATGTTTATCATCGAGGGGCCGTCGGGTACCGGCAAAGGAACCGTAATCAAGGAGATTCTGGCGCGCGATCCGCACATCAAATTTTCCGTTTCCGTTACCACCCGGCCGCCGCGCAAAGGCGAGGTCAACGGCGTGGACTACTACTTTATCAGCGACGAGGAATATGACAGGCTGAAAACCGAGGACGCTTTTTACGAGTACGTGGATTCCCAGTATGGCAGCCGCTACGGTACGCTGCGTTCGGAAGTGGACAGTTTTATCAACGTCGGCGAAGACGTGTTGTTTGATCTGGACTGGATGGGCGCCCGGCAGATGAAGGAAAAGGCCGGCGCCGACGCGGTCACGATTTATCTGCTGCCGCCGTCGATCCGCGAAGTGCGCCGCCGGCTTGAGGGCAGAGGTACCGACAGCCGCGAAGTGATCGAAAAACGGATGGATCTGGTGCTGGAAAAAATCAGTCACTGGAACGAATTTGACTATGTGGTGGTCAATGAAGAACTGGAAGACACGGTGGAAAAAATCCGCCGCATCATTTCCGGCGAAAGAATGAAGCGCGTCCGTCAGTTAAACGGCCTCAAAACCGTGGTGGACGCGCTGGTCAAAGAAGCCGAAGAAATGAAGGCGGAATAAACTTTGCTTGCAAAATAAGCGGAATATGAGTATGCTGAGCCCGGTTTTTTAATTGTGGAAACGTAAAAGATGAAGCCGACTTCTATTTTGGGACGATATCTGATCAAACAGATTCTGATTAATTTCATTGCCGTGCTGCTGATGGTAACCGGCGTGATCCTGATGTTTGAGATCATCGAACTGTTGCGGCGTACCGCCGACCGGCCGGACGTGGATATGATTTTTGTTATGAAGATGGCTTTTTCCAAGATGCCGCGTACGTTTGAAATGGTGTTCCCTTTTATTATGATGATCGCGGCGATGGTCACTTTCTGGAAAGTCAGCCGCAGCAACGAGTTCGTGATTATCCGCGCTGCCGGCGTTTCAATCTGGGGATTTCTGACGCCTCTGCTGGCGGCGGTGTTTATGGTCGGCATCATCAACATTACCGTCATCAATCCGATTTCCGCCTATCTTTACGAGGTTTACGAAACGCTTGATTACCGCTTTAAAACCAAGAATCCGAAAGCGGTTCTGTTTTCCAACAAGGGTCTGTGGATCAGGGAAGCGGTGGACGACAACACTTTTCTGGTGCTGGAAGCCAAATCCGTCCGTCAGGAGGGAGACGTACTGCTGCTCAGAACCGTCAGCGTTTTGGAAATGGACCGGCAGTCACAGCTGATGAAACGGGTGGAAGCCTATGCCGCGGAACTGAAGGGCGACAAGTTTGAGCTGAAAGACGTCAGAATATACGAAGCCGGCCAGCCGGTGGAAAAAATCAACAATATTGACTACAAAACTACGCTGACGATTGACCGGATCAAGGAAAACTTTATTGATCCGGAAGCAATTTCGTTCTGGAATCTGCCCGATACCATTCATTTTTACGAAATGTCCGGGTTCTCGGCGCTGCGGCATCAGATGCGCTATATGTCGCTGTGGAATTCTCCGTTCCTGCTGTGCGCGATGCTGCTGGTGGCGGCGGTGTTTGCGCTGCGTCCCAATAACCGGCGGGGCGGGGTGATGTTTCTTATCGTCGGCGGCATTTCAACCGGTTTTCTGGTCTATTTCCTTTCTCAGGTAATTTATGCTTTCGGCATCAACGGTTATATTCCGCCGATACTGGCGGTGTGGACGCCGACACTGATCGTGATGATGGTGAGCGTTTCGGCGCTGCTGCATCTTGAAGACGGATAATTTGTTTCCCGGCGGAGGGTACCGTGTTTTATGATGATATTTTTAAGAACAAAGTGCCGCTTCGGGATAAGTTTCCGGTTTTCGGCTTTTGTTTGGAAAATGGTGTTTACGTATACAGCTGCGGTATTGTGGAAAATCAGTTTACGCTGACGGTTCGCGTTATGCCGGACGGCAAAGTTGAAAGCAAGGTCACGGATCCGGATACGGGGGACGAATACGTATTGCATCTGGCGGATGAGGCGGTCGGAAGTTTTGTCGGAAAAGTCCGCTCGGATTGCCGCCGGGTTTTGCAGGCGGTTGCCGACAGCTGTTTTGCCGCCCGGATTTTTAAGAGCGAATATGCCGCGCGGGTTATTGAATACGTCAGGGAAAAATATCAGAACGATTTTGAATATTTATGGCAGAAATTTCCCAACAATGCCGTTGTCCGCCGTTCGGACAATCGGAAATGGTATGCCGCTCTTTTAACCGCGCGGAAGAGTAAAATCGGTTTGCCGGGTGATGATGAAATTGAAATTATAGACTTGCGGATGCGGCCGGAAGAAATTGAAAAACGGGTTGACGGCAAAAAGTATTTTGCGGGCTACCATATGAACAAGAGACACTGGATTACGCTTTGTTTGGACGGATCCGCGGAATTGTCCGAAATACTCGGGCGTATTGATGAAAGTTATGTCCTGGCCGATAAATAAATTGGCAGGGAAAAAGACTTGTCGGTCGGCAGGATATGTTGCAGCTGCAGGCGGACTTTACATAAGACGAAAAAAATCGTCATATTGCCGATGAAGCAATATGACGAATGAAACCCGAAAAAATCAGTGAAATAATAGGTTCAATTTTTCCAGAATCACTTCAGGCTCTGTGTTATCGTAAAACTGAGCGTTTCCCACAGAAGGCTGATGAAAACAGTTGTAAAGCCAATTTCTGTATCTGTTGTTCTCACAGAATACGACAACTTTATTATTTTTGCTGACGGCTATCAGTATTATCTTTCCGTGGTCAATTCCCAGTTTGTCTGATATGTAGGGTCTGAGGCTGTAAACAACCTCTAAGGCAAATTGTTCTGCATTCCGGTAAACTTTGGGAACCCTTGCTATTGTATATTGCCTGCTAAAATCGAAGGCAATATTCATTTTTTCAATTTCTTTTTTGGATATCATAATCTTAAAAGTTTGAGTGATACAATAATTTGTTTTGCCTTATCTCTTTAGGATAAGAGGAGCGTCAAATTTTGCAAATCCGATCCTGTTTTCGAGAAAGATTTGTCCGTCTTGGAGTTTTGAGCATACGGGAAGACCTTCTTCAGAACTGCACCAGAACTGAAATTTGCCCAGCGGTTCGTCTCCGGCCTTCACACGTAAGGCAGAAACGTCCTGCCAGTTATCCAATAATGTTAAAACGTCATCGGGAGTCAGTAATTTTCCGCCCAGTCGCCGAATATACCCGTTGAGAACAGGGGGATTGACATTATATTGTACCCGGCTGTGAATGACTAAATCAGGACTGATGCGATAACCGATAATTCGGCCGTTTTCAGGTAAAAAATCGGTACTTTCAACCAGATTTTCATAAACATAGCGGGGTTGAACATAATCATCTGCTTTTGCAGGTAATTTGCCGTTCCAGCGAGGTTCACCCGCAGACCCTTTGTACACCCCGGGTTGCCCGGACAGTTCCTTTTTGGTTCTGTTGCCATAATATATTGCCATAATAACGGCAAAACAGAACAAAAAGGCAAAGATCCCAACTAAGATAAGAGCTGTAGTGCTTTCTTCCATAATTATACCGGAATATTTTAAGAGGCTTTTTTGACCGGATCCTCTGGATTAAACATAATTATAACTTATCATCGGCAGATTAAGACTCTGTTCGTAAAAAGTCAATAAGCTTTAAAAACGGTAAAATATTTAATAGGAAATCCTGATCGATACCGGCGGAAACAGGTTGTTTTTTATGTGGCAAAACATATAGGTTTTAAGATATTCTCTGGTTTGATTAATTGTTTCCGAAATTTGAGCCCTGTTTTTTTATCGGATTTGAGTTTTTTAGATTTTGCCGTTAGTTTCCGTGGGAGATAATGTTGATAAGGCTATTGATAAGGTATTGAATTTCATCAAAAATTCTTTTGCAATTTTCAAAAGTTCGCAAATTGAAGAAAAACGGTGTATTTTAAATATCGTTTTTGCGAACTTTTTTATGGATGGAAAAAATCCTGAAATATCAATGAGAAAAAACTTCAAGCTCCTATCAAAAATAGGAGCTTGTGAAGATTGGTGCTCCGAAGTTGACGAATTGTTGAACTCCGTTAGAGCCAAGACCCTTGAAATTAATACTGAAAATTATGGGATAACTGGCACTAATTGTAAAGAGCAAAGTTAGTTAACTTTACCGATAGGGAAATTTTTTGTTGACATTTTGTCGTTTAATAGTGTATATTTACCGATAGGGAAATTTTTTATTAAAGAGGTTTCCTTTGTGATTAAAATTTACCGATGGGGAAATTTATGAAAACAAAAGATTTGGCAGATATAATAAAAAAGAAACGCAAAGAGCAAAAATTAACTCAACCACAACTGGCTGGGTTATGCAATGTCGGTGTGCGGTTTATTGTTGATTTGGAATCGGGCAAAGAAACCTGTCAGATTGGCAAAGTGCTATATGTTCTGGATATGCTGGGAATTAAATTAAAAATTGACGGAGAAAATCAATGAATTTGCTTGATGTCTATTTTCATAACAAAAAAATTGGAGTTTTAAAAGAGCATAATTCCAGATTGAGCTTCAAATATTCGGATGATGCTACAGAAGCGATTGCTCATCAGCTTCCGTTGCAAAAAGAAGCTTTTGGCGATAAAGAAACACGAAGTTTCTTTTCTAATTTATTGCCAGAAGGTGATGTGGTGAAGAAAATCGCTCAGATAAAACAAGTTTCGCTCAACAATCCATTTGCATTATTAAGAGAATTAGGCGGAGAATGTGCAGGGGCGGTTTCCCTTTATCCGCAAGATATGACACCGATTTTTGATGATACTTTGGAAGAAGTATCCGAAGAAGAGTTGGCTACTCTTCTGAACAAGCTTTCTCAAACTCCGTTATTAATGGGTGAAGGTATTCGTTTATCGCTTGCTGGAGCACAAGAAAAACTGGCTTTAACAATTTTTCCTGATGATGATAAGTATTATAAGCCATCCGATAAGTATATTTCTACTTGGATTTTAAAGCCTGAGAATCGGAATTTTCCAGACTTAATCTATAATGAATATTTTTGTATGAAGTTAGCAGGTCTTATGGGATTAAATGTTGCTGAATGTAAGATTAGGATGTTTGGCTCAGTAACGGCTTATATGACAAAGCGATTTGACAGGCAAAATACTGTTCAGCGAATCCAGCAGGAAGATTTTTGCCAAGGTTTGGGACTGTCCAATAAAAAATATCAAAGGACTGAGGGAGGACCGAGCATTAAGCAATGTTTTCAGTTCATCCATAATAATCTGGCGAACAAGGCGAAAGATGAATTGCATTTTCTGAAAAGCATTGCTTTTAACTTTTTAATTGGTAATTCTGATGCTCACGGAAAGAATTTCTCTTATTTGCATACCGCGAACGGGTATGTTCTTTCTCCTTTGTATGATTTGGTATCTACCCAAGTTTATCCGCAACTAGCCAAAGAAATGTCAATGTCTATCGGTGGCGAGTATGAACCTGACAGAATTACCAGAACCAATTTTATGGTAATGGCAAAAGAACTTGGTGTGAAATCTCAACTTATTAATGACATTTTGGATAAATTGGCTGCAGAAATCATTGTGCAGGCAGAAAAGCTCAAGGAAATGACGACAACTGAAAAAACTTATAATCCTGTTTATGATAAGGTTATAGAGATTATTAAAGCAAGGGTTGCTCAGTTATAATTCAGTTTTTTATGTAGGGTTGGTAAATTTCTATTTTAGAAAATGCCCAATATTGGGTATTTTCTAAAATGAGATTTTTGTAATTTAATGATTAGTATTAATGAGGGATTAAAGTATGATAGGGAAATCTGATGATACAGGAGAACTTTTTAATGCAAGAAAAATTGTAAAAAATAAGATAAGATGTAAAAAATGTGGTGACATTATAGAAAGTGTATCTGTAAATGATTTCAAATTTTGTAAGTGTGGAGCAGTGGCCGTTGATGGTGGATGTGATTACTTGCGTAGATGTGGCAATTTAGAAGATATTGAAGAATTAAGTGAAGTAGAGTGAGATAATATGAAGGTAATATTTGAATTTGATACAGAGAGTGAAAATTTTAATTCTATTGAATTGGAACGCCATAAACAGGCTGATGATATGGCGAAAGCGTTAGGCGAAATATTGAAAAAAGCACGTAGTTGGGATAAGTATGATGGGCGGTCTGCTATTCCTACTGATGAAATCAGAAAAGAAGTAAATGAGATAATCAGCCAATATGTTGATATTGATAAAATTGGGTATTAGGCGATGTCTTTCGGAATCATTTGATTATTTTGGGATGTTGTTTTTTTGCGGAGAATAACTAGTCTAATCTCCGCATATTTTGCGTAGATTATAGCTCTATACAACAACCTACAAAATTTTACCGATAGGGAATTTTTTTATTCAAAAAAATTTTTTGTGATTAAAATTTACCGATAAGGAAATTTATAAAAGCCTTATTCTATTTTAGATTTTTACCAATATTAGGTGTTTTCTAAAATGATAATGGAGTGATAAAATAAAGTATTTGTTGACTTATCTTAAGATGTTAACTATATTAATAATAAATCTATGTAAAATTTTAGCAAAGAATGGTGATTATATGTTGATAGGTTTCAAATTTAGTAATTATAAAAGCTTTAAAGACAGTGTTGAGTTTTCAATGGAACCATTAACAAAAAATGGAGCTATTAGTAATGCTGTTGAAACTGCTTATAGAAAAGCATCTTGGGTTTATAGCTCATCGGCAATTTTTGGAGCTAACGCCTCTGGTAAGTCTAATTTTATTGAAGCAATAAACTACTTTCAGCATTTAATGGAGAGTAGCTACTTAAAAAGATTAAATGAATCAATGGAGCTTCCCTCATATAAGCTTTGCGATGAACAAGAAAATTCAAAATTTGAATGTGAATTTATTAAAAATGGAATAGCTTACAGATATTTTATAGAATTAAATGATACTGAAATTGCGAAGGAAGAAGCTTTTTACACCGAACTTTCAGAAGATAAAAGAGAAAAGTGTTTGTTCAAACGGTCATTAGAAGATTTTGTCAGCCCATATGGTTTGGATAAAGAATTTGCAAAGCAAACCTTAAAAAATAGGCTTTTGATTAGTGAATTGGTGAATAATAGAAATATTCAAGACCAACATATATTGAATATATATAATTGGATAGTTATGGATATTACAGTTCTTTCAACCCCGTATGAATTAAATTTAAGAAGTGATATTGCTAAAAGAGAGCTTGATTTAGAAGAAAAAACAAAGTTTTTAAACAAGGCAGATATTCATATTGATAGATTAGTTTCTAACAGAGATGGGCTTTTTTCTATACACAAAAGTGAAAGCGGGAAAGAAGTCGCATTCAATTTTGAAGAAGAGGAATCAGAAGGAACAATTATTTTATTGGCTTTATCTGATGATGTATTACCTGTATTGGAAAATGGTAAAATACTTTTTGTTGATGAGCTTGATAAATCTTTACATCCTCATTTAGTAAGATATTTGGTAGGATTATTCAACAATCCAGAAACAAATCCGAAAGGAGCACAACTTATCTTCACTTCTCACGCTCACTATTTGATGGATGGAGAGCATCTGACCAGAGACCAAATTTGGTTTGTATCCAAGGAAAATGGTTATTCCAGCGATTTGTATTCTTTGAGTGATTTCAAACAAATCAAAAGAAAAAAAGGTGCTTTTTATAATGAATATATGTATGGCATCTTTGGGGCTATTCCCAATATCAATGGAGACTAAACGATGGCAAGGACTCAAAAAAATAAACAATTACGCCCCTTGCATCTGTTTATTTGTGAGGACAGTAAATCTTCAAAATACTATATGCAGGGATTAGGGAGAGCCAAAGGTATTAATATTAAAGCCGAAGAAGCAGACGGGACAAGCCCTGCAAATGTTTTAAGAAGTGCAAAAGAAAAGCAGAAACTATTTAAAGACAAAGGAACCGTACAAATTTATTGTCTTTTTGATAAAGATGATTGTGATGATGAAAAGTTTAAGAAAGCTATTCAGCAATGTAGAAAAGCAGGTTTTGTAGATGCTGTTTCGGTTCCTTGTTATGAATATTGGCTTTTATTGCATTTGAAGAAAACCAATCAGCCGTTTAGAGATGCCAAAGAATGCTGTGAAACATTCCAATCCGAATATAATAGAAAATTCCAAACCCAGTATACAGTTAAGCAATTGAAGGCAAAAACAGATATTTTTAATGATTTGAAAGATAATTTGGATTCTGCAATAGTTAATGCAGATAGCTTGGAATTAGAAGAAAATAGCTGTCCTTACACAAATATGCATCAGGTGATTAAGGATATTGTATCTTAGAATTTTGATAAAATTAAGGTAAATCAACACAGCATAATTCTAACTTATTGAAATAAAATTATTTATGTGTTTATACTAAAATTAGGTTCAAGTTAAAATGGAATACATAGATGAATAAAATTGTTTCAGTTGATGATGAGGAAGTGGATAATGGTGGAGCTATTGCTCTTAAAGGTTTTAACTATCAAAATGCAGTAGCTAGTCTAATTGCAATATTGAATTACGATAAAGATAATTTTCTGCTTTTTATAGAAACAAAAGATGATATTGAAGTTGATATAGAGGATAAACACGTTTTTATTCAAGTAAAAGGACAGAGTCTCTCTTTGACCAATTTACTTTCTATTGAAAATAAAAATAGTGATAACAAAAAGTGTATTTTCTCAAAAAACATAAAAAAGAATCACCCAAAAGCTTTGTATCATATTGTGTTGTTAAGTTTAAAAAATGACCAAAAAGATGTTATAGAAGCATCCGAAAACACAGTTTTTTCTGAAGAATATTTATATTCTGATGAACAGCAAAACAAAATAATACAAAAATTAAAAGAAATAGGTTTTACAGAGGAAGAATTAAATAGTAAGCTTCCTCTTTGTCGTCTATATTTTACACCATTTAAAAATAAAAAAGAGGATGCTGCTAAATTTCTTATTGGCTGTATGTGTGATAAGAATATTAAGGTTGATGAGAGAGGAAAAATTTTACTTAATGAACTATTCTCGGTTATTAATCAAAAAGCTGAAAAAGTTATAAAAACACCAGAGGATATTGAAAAGAAAAAAATTGATAAAAAGTATTTAACTAAATTATTTGAAACGAATGAAACATATGCAATTAAAGAAGATATATTAACAGAACTTTATAGAGAAAAATTAATAACATATCCTGAAAAATATAATATTAGCAGGGAATTTCTTAGAATAATGTCCTTTTATAAATTTCCCAAAAAGCTGTTAGATGAGCAATTAGAAAGTTTTGATATTTCTGGCGGCCTTAAAGAGGTCTTTACTGAATTATTTGGCAAAGCACAGAAAATTTTGCCTAATATAAATAAGAGCACTATTTTTGCTTTATTGATAGATTTGTATATTCAAAAATTAGGAGAAAACAAAAATGATATTAACTAAGTTGGTAATTTTAGACCGCACAGATAAAGAAGCAAATGTTTTTGTTTTCTCTGATAAAGCTAATATTATAACATCAGATGATAGTTATGTAGGAAAATCTTGTTTATTAAAATCTATGTTTTATGCTATGGGATTTCCAATCAGAGTAATACAGAGTGGTTGGATTTTGAAAAATAAATTATTCAAACTTTACTATATACACGATAACAAAGAAGGCTTTATAATTAGAAGTGGTGATACCTATTGGGTAGATGACGTATCTGAAGCTCTTAGCACAATGGAATATTCAAAATGGTTACTTCAAAAATATAATTTAAATATAAGGCTTCCTTTGAAAGATAATGTTGATATACGAACCGTTTACCCATCTGCTATAATATTACCATTTTATGTTGACCAAGATGTATCGTGGTCTGCAATTCCATATAAAAATGTAGCAAATGATTTGTCCCAATATGCAAGTTCTGTAATACCTAGTGCTTTATTTGAATATTTATTTGGTATCTCAACAAATGTTATAATGGATAAAAAACAAGAAAGATTATATTTATCTAATGAAAAAAATTCATTAGGACAACAATATGATACTTTGTCTATGCTCAAAGATGACTTTATAAGAAAAGATACAGAAGAATATACCTTTAATGAACAGGAAGCAATCAATGATATAAAAAGGTATCTTTCGCTCGCAGAAGGTATAAATGTTAAACTTAATGAGTTTAAATCTAGTATTTACCAAAAGAAGATTGAAGTTGATAACTTAAAGGTTGAGACTTTGGAACTTACAAAAATTATTGAAAATACAAGACATTCTTATAATGAAATTAGAGATGTGTGTGCTCATTGTGGGTCTGATTTGACAGAACAACAATCAATGATGAGAATTAGACTTGAAAATGACCAGTATGAAGCGACTTTATTGAGAAATGATTTAGATAGAAAAATAAAAAAATTAGAAGCTGAAATAGATAGTATTTTACAAGGTAAATTAGGGTTTGAAAATGAATATGCATCTTTATTATCCATCGCCGAAAAGAAACAAGGAGAAATAACATTACAGCAATTTATTGAGCAGAAAGCTCAAAAACTAGCTAAGACTAATTACGTTGAAGTGAAAAATACATTAAATGAGAAAATAGCCGACTTGACAGAAAGAATCAATAAACTCAGTTCTGAAATTAGAATTTTAGAAAAACAGCAAAGAGTTCAGAGAGATACAATAGGCTTAAGATTTAATGAATTAAAGGAAAAATTGAAAATTACTTTTTCTACCGCTTCTTTAAATGAATTATCGTTTCTTGAATTTAAGACTATTACGGCAAGTGGAACTGTTAGCAATGTAACATTATTTTCTATTTATATCATTTATCTACGTTTGTTATCTGAATATTCAGTTGTTGAATTGCCTTTTGGCTTTGATGCTTTAATCAAAGATGAATTAACTGAAAATAATATAAAACTGATGTATGAAACATTAGAAAAGTATATTTTAAATTCCAATAAGCAGGTTTTTGTGGTGATGTTGAAAGATAAATTAAAATATATTACAGGAAAACATAATTTAATTGAACTTAATAAGCCAATACTTGATAAAACAAAATATGATGAGTTGTTAGGGGAATTTACGTATATGCGTAAATTATAACTATACTAAATATCATTTAGGCGATTTTTTTAATATTTTGATGATAACTGCTAAGCATTTAGAATAATGACGCTTGCAAACTCAAGGGTAATTCTTTTGATGTATTTTGTGAAATTTTCTTATATGAAGAAAATGCGAATGTATAATAATATTTGTAAAAACATTCAGAATCAACTAAAAATTATCAGGCATACATATTTCATCTTGTTCCCACTCTTCATCTCTATCATAGTCAGGTTCAATATGACCATAATTTAAGAACACCTTATCATTTACTAGTTTTATTTTTTGGATTTTACTATTTTCAGGATTTTCTTTGTTATATTCCAATTCTAATATTATTTTTGTATCAAAATTAGTTTCACTATTAATCTCTGTTCCACCCATATCAATATAGTCAGCCTCATCTCTTAAATAAAAACTATATATAGCATATACATTTAGAGAATATTGAATAGGAAGGCTTAATGTCACACTATTGTTGTTAATATCCAATATATCAAAAATTATATTTCCACTTTTATCATACTTATAATCAATATCATTATATTCTATACTTGCTTCTTCTTCATCAGAATGAAAGGCAGAAGTAACTTCAATTTCTAAATCTAATTGGTCAACTTGATTTATAATTTTCTGTTCCAATTCAGTCCAAAATTCTTCATATTCATCTTTTTTGTCTTTATCAAATAAATCACAAACGAAATCTTTCATCAAAGTATTATCTTTGTGTAAAATTGTCAGAGCTTCATCTAATTCTCTTACACATTTCATATATTCAGATTCATCACAAAATCTTTTCCAATCTAAATCTTCGGATATAACCAACATCTTTTTTTTATTTTTGCGTGCCCAATTTTCCATTGATATTAATGCAATTGCATCTGGAAATTCATATTTTTTCTTTTCAGCAAGAGAGAATGGGGCTTTCCCTTCAAAATATCTTTTTATTAAAACATTTACATCCACCTCTTTAATATTTAAATTTTGAAAATTAGAAGTTTTTTTAAATTTATCTATTCTTGCTTCCACTATTGGAACAACATTAAGAGCTTTTAATTCTTTAATCTTTTCCCGAGAGAATTCTTCATTTATTTTATAAAAACATAAATCACCTAATGTTTTACAATAGGTTTTATTTGCTTTATCCGTTTTTGCTATCATATGCCTTTTTATTTCTTCTAATACAATATCTGACATAACAAAAGAAATTGTTTTTGTTCTAGAAAATTGTTTTAAATTAGCCAGTATACCATCTTCTAAATTAAACCCCTCTTTTTCAAAAATATTAGTATCAATCGTTATACAGTTAAATTCAGACATCTGGTATAAACTCCTTGTTACATTTATTCTCTAACATTTACAAATTATTATCAAAATATATTGAAAAACTTTTGTTAACTATCGTACACCTCTTTTAAGAACTCTTTTTTTTGTTCTGATGTAAGCTCAAACGTTGGTGTATCATAACAAAGAACCATTCTAAAAGTCATCACCACTTTATATAAAATTTGACCTATATTTCTGACTATTTCAAAATTTTCTATTTTCCATTCTCTGTCTAATATCCACCCATACTCCTGCATCTTACATTCCGTTGGATGTCTGATATATGAATGATACTCAAAAATCAAATTGATTTTTTTCTCAATGTCACAATATAGTGTAGGAGTATCATTTGTTTTGTTAAAAATACTTGCTGTTCCTGAAACACCTAAAAGCCCCCTTACTATTTGCCAAATCATATCTGCACAAACAATAAAATAAATACAATTCTCTCGTTTCTTTGAAATATTAAATGCCTCCAAAAGTAAATTTTCAAAAACCCCCATCTGTTTAAGAACCAATTTATTTTTTTTATAAAGCTCTATTTCTTTGTAATCCAATATATTTTTAGCAACATAAAGGGCGAAATCTCTAATTTCTTCATAAGTATATATTCTCGTATAATCTGAAACTGACATTTTTGTAACCAATCACTTAATTTATAAATTTTACATTCATCGCCAATGCTTAATTTTTTCTCTATCGTTTTATCTTAAATTGATAGAATATAAAAAACAAGATAAATGACTACAGGTCTAGCTTATAAGTAATATTAGAGCATACCCTATTTTTACATTTGCAAAAGTGTAAAATCTAAATCATTTTGCTTGACAATTTTACAGGTGTAAAATATATTCTTTAATATAGATTTTACACTTTTAGGATTAAGTGATGATTTTTAACTATATTAGAGTTTCTACGATTGAACAAAATACCGAACGACAGTTAAGGGATGTTGTTTGTGATAGGGTATATGAAGAAAAAATTAGTGGTAAGAATACCAACCGTCCCCAATTACAGGCAATGCTGTCCAATATCCGTTCTGGGGACATCATTAATATTCACGAAATGAGCCGTTTGGCGAGAAATACTCGGGATTTATTAAATCTTGTTGAAGAGATTACTTCCAAAGGAGCAACAATTGTTTTCCATAAAGAAAATTTGACATTTAAAGGTAATGAAAAACAAGACCCTTACCAAAAAATGATGATGACTATGCTTGGAGCTGTGGCAGAGCTGGAACGCTCTATTTTGTTGGAACGTCAGCGTGAAGGTATTGCTCTTGCTAAACTGCACAACAAGTACAAAGGTGGTAAGAATAAACTAACCACCGAGCAGGTGGCAGAATTAAACACACTCCGCAAACAAGGAATGCCTATTGCTCGCATTGCCAAGCAATTTAAAATAACTCGCCCAACTGTGTATAGTTATTTAAGAAATGAAGAAAAGTAAAATGCTAAAAGAAGATTTGAAATCTCTACGAGAACAAGAAAATGCTGAAATTGTACAGCATTTAGAAGCAATTTCTGAAATTATTGCCAACAAATGCAAAAGATGTGATTCCGTCCTCGGCTGTTTGGGGTGCGTATTTAGCCAAGGAGAGATGAAAAGTGATATTGAACACGCTCGTAAATTAATCAAGAAAATTATCTAATTAATTGGTATTCTTGTCCTGTTTCAGTAATTTCTTTACTTCTTTATCAAAGTCAGATTCTATTTGTTGGGTCTTATTAAATACGTCATATTCTTTTTCTGCCTTAATTTTGGCTTGTTTTTGCGAAATCTTCCCTTTATTGCCATCGGGAAGAATGTCATACCTGCGGAATGATAAAAACTCATTAACACTTTTAGCAAACTCTTGCATCGTAAAAGTATTTTCACGTTCAATTAAGTCTTCAATATAATCAAAGTATCCTGAAACTGTCCGTTCTAAACGTTTAATTTCCTTCTCTGGCAAATAATTTTTGGCAACAGATACATCTGACTTCAAGATTCTGCCTTCAGGTGAATGCTTCCAAGTTGTCAATCCCATATGTTCTTTAGTGTGGTCTGCCTTTGTGTAAATGATTTCTGCCGCTGTTTGTCCCGTAATAGCATAATGGAACTTGTTTTGCACAGTAGCATAAAAATCTTGTGTTATTTGCGAATCCTTATCGTAATCAATAGAACATTCGGCAAAAATATCTGTAATTTGTTGATAGATACGGCGTTCAGATGCTCTGATGGAACGAACTCTCTCCAATAATTCACGAAAATAGTCTTTTCCGAAAGCATCTTTTCCTTGTTTCAACCGTTCATCATCCAAAACAAAACCTTTTTGGATGTATTCTTTAAGAACTTTTGTCGCCCAGATTCTGAAATGTGTAGCTTGAATTGAATTAACCCGATAGCCTACGGAAATAATAGCATCAAGATTATAAAAATTTGTTGGATAATTTTTACCATCTGCGGCAGTTGCCGAGATTTTCTCGGTAACTGAATCTTTTTCTAATTCTCCTGCTTCAAATATATTTTTCAGGTGCAAAGAAATGTTATCAGATGAACATCCAAACAGTTCTGCCATAGATTTTTGTGTAAGCCATATTGTATCATCTTTGATAACAGCATTGACTTTCACATCCTTATCTGGAGTTTTATATATTAGAAAATTAAACCCGTTTGTCATTTTTATAAACCTTTATACAATTTTTTCTATAGTAATATAATCAATTTAAAATATGGTGAATCATTTGTAAAAATTTTGCTATACTTCTTGAAAAATTAGATTAACCACACTCCACGAGCAAGGAATGCCTATCGCACGCATTGCCAAGCAATTTAAAATAACTCGTCCAACGGTTTATAGTTATTTGAAAAATTAAAGGAGATGCTGACTTCCTTGTTAAATTGATAGCGTAAGAATAGATTGTGTGCATTTTTATGTTAGTTTAAATTTAGTATTAGTTATTCGAAATTTTCGAATAACTGAATTAATTTAATCTATTCTCAGCTTGAACTAGCTGAAAATATCTTTTAATTACCTTTCAATAGCCAATCCGTAAGACTTACAATTTTAATGCCGTCTTCGGTTGTTCCTGTTTGTAAAATATTTGTTGTCAGAATAACCTTCGGATAACTGTCGCCAATATCTCTCAATGCTTCCAATTCACGTTTTCGGGTATTTATCCAAATACTTCATCCAAATCTGTTTCTAATGTTCCAGCTTGAACAGAGGGCAACGTGTCAAATTGTCGTAAATTGTGTTTTTTTATAAGAATAGTATCATCAAATCCTAAGATAAAGGCTATTGCTATACGATAGATGATTTCGGTTGGGGCAAGACCATATACTTGTTTTTCAAATATATGTTTAAGCCTTTCTATTCTATCTGGATATAATTTTTTTAACTTTTCGCTTCTGTATAATCTTTTCACAATTTCAGTAATGTATAAGCCCGATTTCATATATAAATCAATAAAAGTTTTATTTTCATCATCAAAACAATTCGGGTTTTCTTGTTCCAACATATCAACCATTTCAATTACAACTTTTTTCGGTGTATAGATTTGGTTTGTTTTTTGAGGTGGGATATAATCAAAAATATCTTCTGTTTGTTTTTCATCAAAATAATTACCCAATTTTGTTTTCAAGCTTAGAAATTCTTTTACAGAATCGTTAAATACAACAGGGTCAAATAGTTGTCCTTCAAAATGTTTGGTTTCGCCAGCTTGCTCATCTACGTAATCACCGCCATCTCTCAAAAAGCGGAATTCTTCTAATGAAATACTGGTAACTTCCTTAAAGACCTCGTCAGGAATAATAGTGTCGAAATTTTCGAGTGTTGTATTTTCGTTTCCATAGGCCATTAAAAACGAAGGAATTGTTCTTGAAAAACCGCGTAAATGGTCTCTAACCCCATCCTCTATACTATTTTTTTCTCGTTGTTTAGAATCTGTTTCCACTGCTTTAACGACTGTTTCCCCGAAGGTTTTCGGCAATTCCTCTATGGCCGTTTTCATCTCTTCTAAAAATTTATCCTGACTAGCTAATTTTTCTTTATCAAATTTATGGTTTATTTGTTCCTTTTCAGTTGTTGAGCTTGCTTCTTCAAGTTCTTTTTTGCGATTTCGTTCAATTACATTTTGTTCAATTATATGCTTGGTACATTGCGTTGCTATGATAGCATTCGCTTTACGGTCAAGTTCTCTTTGTAAAGCTTTCTTTGTGGATTTGCTTAAATCCTTGCCATAGGAATCTTGAGCTGTATTTATTAGTGAAGTGGCAACCTCTCCAAATTTTTCTTTCATTTTTTCAATAATGGCATCAGGTTCTTTCTTATCCTGATTTTCTTTTGCGATTGTTTCCACTGCTTCAATTAATTCTTCTTTTGCTTCTTCATATATTTTAGGGCCGAATATATTATCAGCTTTTCCTATAATGATATTCTCTGATATTTCGATATTACCCTCGTCATTGATTGATAATTCATTTTTTGTTTCTGGAGTGATAGTAACAGGTTCCTTTTGAGGCTCAAAATTATGAATTATATCGATAACTTCTTGCGGAGCATTGAAAATATTACCGATGTTTTGGAATAAAAAGTTACACATAAACCCTTTACGAACCACTTCTTGGGCGTGAATTTTTCTGGGAATAGTGAGAACCTTTTCAGCATCAAGAGTTATCATCTCTCCATCATCGTCTTCGCCATAAACTGGGAAGAAGTTTATCAGCTCTCGAATATGCTGTTTGCGTTCGTCAATACTTCCTTTGCCTGCAGAGGTTGTTGAGCTTAAATCATTAGCAAATTGTTCAAAGATAACCAATGTGCGAGCAGGGTCAAAATCAAACACGTAGGCATTTTCTTTACGAAATTGTTGTTGTCCATAATGGAAAAGACACGGATTTTGGGCTCGGAAGGCTGCCTGCATATAAAGAGACGGACTATTTACATTGCTTAGCATTAAAACTGCCGTCCATTCTGGAATGGTAATGCCTGTTGTTAATTGACCAACTGATAATGTAATGGTTTTATCGCAAGATTTAATTGCCTCTAGAACTTTGTTGTATGATTTTTGTGTTTCTATAAATTCGTCTTCATTTATTTTACCATCACCAGCGGCCAAAACAACGTGATAATCTTTAAATATTGGATGAGTGTTTAATTTCTTTTTGAGAGCTTTGGCACTGTCAACACGATTAAGAAGCCAAAATGTATGTCTTAATTCATCCCGAAGCTCTGGTGTTGAAAATGGGAATTTTGTTTGCGAAACTAATGCATCTAAAAATTTATCAACATCATTGTCGTGCAAAAAATTACCGTCAGATTTAGTGGCAAAAAACTCATTTAAATCAAACGCGTAGTTTTCATTCTCTCCATCATCATTAAAATCAGCACCTTGTTTTAGTTTATCGGCAATGATGCTGGACATTTGATAAGTATATAAGTTTAATTTTGGCAAGGTAGCATACGGATTTTCTTCTTCATTCGAAGGATTCCATTCATTTTTAGCTTTTTGTTCATCGGCATAAGTCCAATTATAAATAGCTTCAGATTCAAATTTAGCGTTTGCCAATGCTTTGAATGGTGTGCCAGATAAATGAAGTGTGTATTTGCGATGAATATTATCCAAAGCGACATCTGCTCTATAAGTGTCAATTCCCTCGTGTGCTTCATCGATAATCAATAAATCCCACTTTAATTTGGATATATGGTTTAATTTATCATATTTACCGCCAAATTCTATCGCCCCTTTAAGGTCTTGCAGTGATACAAATTCTATATATTTTCTTGCTGACGCAGGCAAATTTTCCCTTTTAACAACAGATGGTTTGTCTTTTAAGGCATCTGCCTGACTAATAAAATAGTATCCTGATTGCGTTCCCAAGAACTTTTCATAATCACTATACCACGAAGTGGCAATAGCAGGACGATGGGTAACTATTAGGACTGTTTTAGCATCCAATTGTTTGCACAAATCATATGCGGATAGTGTTTTTCCAAAACGTGGTTTTGCGTTCCATAAAAACTCAGCATCTTCTTCCGTATGATTTTTAAAGTAGGCTTTAGCTTGTTCAACGGCTTTTTGCTGTTCATCTCTTAATTTGTATTCTATGACAGCGTCTGTCTGTGACACTCCGCGATTAGCTCGGAATTCATCAAATCTTTGTTTTGAAATCTGTGGTAAAATATGAAACCATTCTGTGCCCGTTTTGCGTTCAATACCTACTTTTTTCAGATATCCGTGAAAATCCGTATCGTGAAAAATATCGCCTGAACCATCATCGTATATGGCATTGGCTTTCCATTCTATTTTATATTCTATATCGGCGGTTTGAGTTTGCTGGCGAATGCGAGTATCAACATCTTGTTCGGTAAAACCAATTTTAGTCCAGCCATCGTGGTCTTTAATTTGCGGAGTTGTATAAGCATAACACATCGGCACGACTTTTTTGCTGGTTTTGATATTTAATTTGGCCATAGTAGTTATCCTTTACCCTTTACTGATAGTCTTTTTTAATTTTGGTTCTAAGTTTTTATAATAAATTACTTGTAATTGCTCTTGTAATTGTTGAACCATTTCGTAATATAGTTGCCAGTTCCCTAAAGAATCTGGAGAGTTAAAATTATGCAGGACATTTCTAAGTTTATATCCATAAATACCATAGGGTTGGTTCAAAAATGTTTGATATAGGGAAAACAAAGAATGCATATCTGCTTCTATATCAGAATCGAATAAGGTACCAACTTTTTGATTTAGTTCATATATTATTTCTTCAATATCAAGAAAATTTTTACCACTAAATAGGGTTTCTAATGTGTTATCCATAATAGATTTTATAGTATTATTTAGCTGTTCATAAAAAATTTTTTGCTGTTGTTTTTTATCTTTATGTTTTTTTATCGCACAACCAACAATACCTGTTATTGAAGAAACAATGAGACCATTTAAAATGTTATCTTTTAAATAGTTAATTAAATTGAAATACCAGCATTCTAATTTCATTGAGATACCTGAACGTCCCATTATACCATCTCCTTTACATTTTGTTCAATAAAGTTGATTTCTTCTTCTGATAAGCCATATTTGGCATAAAGTTGTTTATCAATCTCTGGTATTGATTTAGACCAATCGATGTCTGAATTGTTGGTAAAATTTTGAAGGGGTACATATGCCCACGTTGATACTGGATTGTGCTGTGTTTTTTTCAAAATGCCTAATAATGTACGAACCAATTTTGTTTTAATATATTTTAAAAGGTGTTCGGCTTCATCTTGATTATCAAAATTACCAATACTAATAAATGTCGGTGTAGCAGACATAAGAGGTGTACCGATAAGAGGTGTACCGATAAGAGGTGTACTTAGTACTTCTCCTATTGCTCCGCTTCCGTTGGATTCTGGAACAAATACTTTGTAGCTTTCAATATTATTCCTATGAGGATATCTTGCAACCATATAACGTTGTTCAACAAAACGATAATCCCTTTTCATATTACATAATCCTAATATTTTATAACATATCTTGTTATTTGGTTTATCATTATATAAGCCACAATCAGCAAGAATATCTAATGTTGATGATTTAACCTCATATTCTTCATTAGGGCTTAGCTCCTTAACATCAGGGTGTTTTTTTTGAATAGCTTGTAGCCTTTTATTAACTGATTCAGGATAATCGTTTAAGTATTTATCATTAAATTTTAAATCAGAACGTCCTCCAAACATAATAGAAGGTAAACAATGTCTTTCGTCTTTTATAAATTTTGCAGCAATACTACGAAGTGTCGCGTTGGGAATGAACTCTCCAATAGCCCCGTATTCTTTTTTCTTATCACGATATATAATTGTAATACCACCTTTAATATCAGTCGTAGGAAATATTTTAGAAGAATCAGCCTCAAAAAGTTCTACCTTAATATGAATATCTCGTAACATTTTCTGATTCCATTCTTTTGAAGTTAGTCCATTATCAAATAAAAATCTGGCAGGTGATATTAAAATTGATTTATCAGCAATAAATTCAGCCGCATCATAAAATAAGGGATATATAGGTTCCTGCCTATTATACGTATCGCTTGACGCCTGATAAGGTGGATTGCCTATCACAAAATCAAATTTCATTGTTTTATCTCCTTTCAGGTCTCTGAAATTGAAGACCTGTTTTGTCCGCCAGTTTTTTATGCGGCAGTTGATTGGAAAATTAAGAGTTGGTAGATTGTCAAAAAGCTCATACTGGGCTTCGTCAGCCGCATCAAAAGGAGCACATTCTTTTAAGCCATCCATTTGCCAGATGTTCCAAGCCAGAATATTTGCTATTTGTTTGATTTGGTTGAGGTTTGGCCGTTTGCCAAAATGGTGTTTATAAAAATCGATGAAGGTATAAAGTAGATTTTCTCTGGCTAAGAGCAGATTATCTCCTTGAAATTCATAACCATAGGTTGCCTCATAAGCTCTTTTTGCCCACTTAAACCAATCTGCTTCATTGTCTGTATTTTCACAAATCACACGCAACTTACGGTCAATAATGCCGATACGTTGATTAACCCCTAATACTTCTCCTGTAGTGGTATCATAACGAGATGTGAGAAAAGGAGCTTCTCCGCAAGTGATTTCCAACCGTTTGGAATCAACATATTTTTGCCAAGTTTTCTTTCCTGAAAAGTTGATTTTTTCAAGATTGGTTAACCAATAGTGTTCTTGCTTGGTATTAAAGGCATTTGTATAACCAAACCATTCATCATCGCATAAATTGTTCATATCGTTGCAAATCCACGACGGTGTAAATACCTCTGCAGATTTTTTTGTGCGATTTTGTTGTTCTTCTTTACTTTTTGCTGTTCTGGGTTGGATGATTTTGGTGTTTTCACCTGTGATTAGTTCTGGTAATATTTCTTTTTCAGCAGTGTATAAACTGCCATATTGAGCGTAACCATCGCACGCCCAGCGAATATAACGTCCTGTTGTTTTGTCTTGGAGTAATAGCTTTAAGAGATAGGGGCTCTTTTCCCTAATGTTTTGTTCTAATATATCAATGTCGTTTTGTGGGCGAGGATTGTCTTGAACGTTGAACAGATACACAACATTTGGGGGCAAAAAACGGTTATGTGTTTCACCTTGTAAATCATCTGTTGTGTTAGATGATGAATTATCAAATGCTTTATCCTCAAAACCCACCGTTTTATTTCCGTAGCACAGAAAGGATACGCAAAATATCCGTGGGCAAAACCTTAAAATGCTTGCTTTTCAAAAGATTGGTGTTAATAATGTAGATGAATTTTATTGGTATATGAATGTGTAACTGCTACGGAAATAAAACGGTGGGTTTGTTTCCGTATTGTCTTTTCATACGTTATCGTCAATTCAGATAAATATAAATGAATTTTATAAAGGATTGACGATGATTTACGGCTATTGCAGAATTTCGACAGAACATCAGGTGGTAAGTAACCAAAAGCACGGCATACAAACTTTTGCTGATGACAATAATCTTCAAATCGATAAATGGGTTGAAGAAACAATTTCTTCCAGAAAACATTTAAACGAGCGAAAACTCGGAAAATTGCTTAAAAAGCTCCAAAATGGGGATATTCTTATTGCAACTGAATTATCCCGACTGGGGAGAAATTTGCTTGAAGTAATGGGAATTTTACAAAATTGTCTTGAAAAAGGGTGTCAAATATGGACTTTGAAAGAAAATTACAGGCTTGGGGCAGATATACAGAGTAAGGTACTTGCTTTTGCTTTCTCTCTTGCGAGTGAGATAGAACGCCAACTTATTTCAGATAGGACAAGAGAATCATTAAAGAGAGTGCGGGCGGAAGGAAAACATATTGGTCGTCCCAAGGGGAGCACATATAGAAAGTTGGCGAAAAAACATAACAAAATTGTAGAACTTTTGGAAAAGAAAGTGTCAAAAGCTGAAATAGCCAGATTGCTTGATTGTGATTGGAACACATTACATAGATACATTCAGGAATGTATTATTGATAAACCTAAAATAGCATAAATATCTTGACATTTATAACTTTTAATGTTATATGTTTTAGCAGATAGGATGACTATAAAATACATTAAGCGTTTTCACGCAGGAGTTTCTCTGGTTGTATTTGCTGTCATCCTTTATCGTTTTAAAATCCCGAGATTTTTCCCTTTTAAATATTTCTCATTGAAAGAATCTATCTTTCTTAATTCTTTCAGCAATTTAGGAGCATTCAAATCTCCAACCATACGGTATATTAGATTATGCACCTTTTCAGGTCTATTCTCTTCTGCAACAACAAGTAAAGAACCATAGTGAAATATTTTGTTGCGGTACATCCTAATGCGGTTTAATTTATTAAAAATTCTTGATAACACACTAATATCTTTACAACCATCAAAAATCTCTTGCAATACTTGCGGATGCTTTTTCCATACAACATCATTGTATGCTGGCAAAAATAAATACACCCAAAAACCTAAATTTAATTCGGATATGATGTGATTTTTATCGGTAGGATTCTTTTTAGTATCCTTAATATGAGCAAGGGCATTTTTCATATTATCTTGATTTCTGCCGATAATATACTCATCTTTGAAAATCCAGTCATCACCCAAATATTTAGAAAATACCTTGTCTATCTTATTACGCAAAATAATTTCAAAATATGATAATGAGGAATAAAAAGATTCCGCCAATTCACAATTAAACAGATGACAAGCAATGGCATTTTCTTTACCGATGCCTTTATATTTAGCCAATCGCTTTTCTGATAATAAATCTGTTATTTCATCCATTTTACCGAGTCCCTTTATAAATTTAGTGTATTATAACTATCTCTATTTAAAATAAAATGAATCTTCCTGAAATATTCAAAAATACATAATTATTCATATTTTTCGTCAGATTTTTGATGGCGTTGGACTGGATAAGCAATATCGTGTTTATTCATTGAGAGCGACTTGCCTTACCAAATTAATGGATGCCAATTATCCCCTGCCATTAATACAACAAATTTCAGGGCATAGTTCCATTCAAACTTTATCAATTTATTATAGGACAAATCCCAAAAATATCCAAAATGCTCTGGAAACTTTGAATTTATAGCTTTTATCGTTTTGCCAAATTAGCATTTAACACAACATATTCAACAATTTTTCTGGCTAATTCTGTTGCATTCCAACCTGCACTGTTAAAGTTATAGGTTGATTTTATGCCTTTGGGGGCATCTAAAAAAGTGATAAGAGCATAATCTTGTTCTTGATAACTAAAATGCCCCAAAAATGTTGTAACAACATCATCAGGATTATCCAGTTTATAATCCGTAGCGGTTAGTCCATAAACATTTACACCTTCAATGTTTACCTTACGAGCCGTTCCTTGGGTAACATTGCCTCTTAATTTTTTCAGTTCTTTTTTACCTGCTGATTTTATGAAAGCTGTGTAATCTTTAATAAACTGCTGTGTGGTTGCCAATTTTTCTTTTTTCAGCAGTTTCATAACATTGTTGGGCGTATATGAGTAATCTCTATTGTAATCAAAACTTTCTAAAATACTGATGGAGGCGGAATTTAGAACTTCATCGTTTTCCAAATTCACCAGAATAAAAGCACCTCCTGCGGTATTAAATTTTTCAACTTCCTCTGCCAATACACTATAATTTCTTTTGCAAATGGCCGCATCTGTATTGCAAATTTCCGCAAAAGATTTATTGTTGGTAATGTTATTATGAGAACATCCCATTAGAAACAAAGAAACTATCAAGAAAACTATTTTTTTCATATTTTATCCTATCTAATCATTGCGATGTATTGGTTCTTTTTTATTTGTGTTTAAAATTTATCTGTATCAAAAATTTCAAGCACATTAACTCCCTCGTCCATCGCACACGTTATATTGTATCTGGTTAGTAGACCAATATATTGTTCCCACAATTCTTCACCCATTGATGCTTGTAGTTTTTTCGCTTCTTGAATGGTTGATAGACTTGGGTTTTCATTCAATTTTTGAAAAACTATTAGCCAATCGTTATAATGTTTCATATCTTTAACTTGTTTAGATATTTCATTATACATACATTTACAGGGAACAGCAGAGCCTTCATTGCGACAAAGAGTCATAAATCTATGTTCTTCACCACATCCTGAAAGGCTCAGAATAACGAGGAAACAAAAAACTATTTTCTTAATCATCTTTTCTCTCCGTTATTTAACCATTGCGATGCATTGGTTCTTTTTATTGACATCGGAAATTCTATAACAGATGCCTTTTTGCCTTTTAAGCTTCGCTAAACAGAAATTTTTATCATCAGGATTTGATATACGGTAGCAATATCCCTCATCATTCTTGGTTTCAGCCAAGCAAGCATATTTCAGGTCTGAATCAGAAATATTATAACAGTTTGCAAAACAGCTATTTGTTATTATCAGTCCAGTAGCTAAGGCAAATAAAAAAATTTTCATAACAAAATCCTTTAAATATCTTTTAGCTCATCCAATACACTTTGGATATGTTCTTGTTTTTGAGCTTCCTGTTTGCGTTTAGCTTCTTGTTCAAGGGCTTTGCGTTTGGCCTCTTCCGCTTTTTTCTTTTGTGCAATTTGCTTGTTTTGTTTCATTATTGTCTGAGCTCTCTTTTGCATTAATGAATGCAAATCACTATCCTGATTAATTTGGTCAATTACGGATTCCAATCCTTCTTTATAGGCAGACAGATATGCGGCGGCCTGAACTTGGTCTGGAGCATAACCATAATAGCACGCAACAAATTTCCAATCTTTTGCTGTTGCTTTATATTCCTTTAGTTGTTTTCCATTTAAGTCATAAGCAACCGCATTGACCTGGACTGTGTATTCCTCTGTTCCGAATGGGTATCCTACTAAATTAAGTGTTCCCAATGACAAAATGGAAGGAAAAGACCCAAGCAAAGTCATCAAAGACCCTTGCTTGCGGTTAAGAACATCTTGGGAAATAATGATGCTACCAATGCTGTTATCATCGTTTCCGAGCTTATTAATTATTTCACTATTAACATCATAGGCAACCGTTTTCAAATGCTCTTGCTTGTTATCAATCTTGGCTCGTTCGCCAACATTAGTTTGGGTAATAACATAAATGTTATCGGGAACATTCAGAGTAAACTCATAATCCTGATATTTTAAAGGAGATATGTTGCTCTTGTAATCTTCCATTGTTATGGAACGACACGATGTTAAAAACAGCATTAAAAAAAGCATTTTTTTCATTGTTCAATCCTTTACCATCAATTTTTGTAATTTTGCTATATCTCCATCCCAATCAGGAATATATCGCCCAGTTTCTTTTTTGCTATCAAATAAAAGAAGAGTGGGTTGGATATACCGTTTTTCAGGAATATAAATTTTTAACGAAGAAAGGGGTAAGTATTTAAGTCTCAACGATGTATAGTTTTCAGAAAACTTTTTTAAGATTTCTTTTTTTCGTATGCTATCATTACTAGAATCTGTAAATATAATTAATTCGTCAAATCCAAGGTCTAAAAGTTTTGCTATATCTTTGTGTCCCATTTCTTTGGCATATTTATATGCACTCCATTTTTTATCTTTTGATTTGTATAAGTCTGCTCTATGTTCTATTAACTTTTGGGCGGCATACAGATTATTTTTAATGGCCGCATACATAATTGCGGTTCTGCCTTTTTTATCAACTTCATTCAAATAAACTTTTTTCTTCAGCAACAAATCAAGAAAATCATTATCTTGGCGAATAACAGCATACATCAATGGCGTATAGCCATTCTTATCAATGACATCCGCTGAAGCCTCCAATTTAATCAGCTCTTGAGCAAAAGTCATATCATCTTTGATGAAATGAGCAACAGGATGTTCTCCATCTATTTTGATTTCATCTAAATCAGACGGAGATGATAAAAATGCTTTGATACTTTCAGTATTTTTTGAGGCAACGGCATTTTGCAGAGCCTCTAAATCTCTGACACTAAAATCAACACTGTTACCGCTAACATTATCCAAATTAATGGATGGGATGTTTAATTTCCCTATTCTTGGAGATTTAAACTGAACACGAAGCTGAATTAAAGATTTGTTATCATTTCCAGCACAGGAAAGACTGTTTTCAACAATTTCAAAATGACGGCTGACGAGTGTTTCTTTAACTTTTTCCTCTAAGATTTTGCAATCTACATCTGGACCAATCCACTGAGCTAACAACGCAATATTTTCATTTTTTTCATAAACAGGTTTAGATATATCAAGAGTGAGATTTGATGATATTTGCGGAGTATTGTAAGAAGATTTAGAAGATGATGAAGAATTTGAATTATGCTTTTTTATATAAAAGCAAGGGTCTAATATTAGTCTACCGTCTATTGCTGAAATATTTTTTAAAATTCCAATGACTTCAATATCGCCTCGTTTATTATCTGTTTCAGAGACATATTTATTAATGTTTTTCTCATCAACCAGATGGCAAGAGGAAGAATCTCTTATGCTTTGATATTCACTGATATAACCTCTATCTGAGAGATAAACAGTATCTTTATCATTAGCGTATGACCAGACCAGAAAAGGAGTTTTTATAATTTTTCCTAAATATTTTTCTTTTGTTTTTTGAGAATTTCCAATTTTTCCATATGCGGAATAGATACAATAAAAATCATAACTTTCATCGGAGCACATTAAATCGTAATATTTGGATACAGAATTTAGTGAGTTCATACCCTTAAACACAAAATCAGGTTGAACTGTTAAATAATTAAAGGCATTTAAAGTATTCTTGTTTGCTGCTTGTATTGACAGCGTATTGGATACTGATTTTTTTCCTGTATCATAATTTCCGCTCGTAAAAAAAGAAATTAAAATACCTCCGCTGATAATTATTCCCAACAAATAAAGAATAACCATCCTTTTATTGCCTGTTTTTATAAAGAAATGGATACGAATCAAAAAACGAGAAAAAATAACAGCTGTAAAAAAAACTAAAAATCTACGCATTATATTTTCCTTTTCTATTTCATATCCGCCAATTCAATTACCGTAATACCCTTGTTTTTGCCCTTTTATATACTTCAAAGGCTCTGCCTTCCAATTGATTATAGGAAGTGACGGAATCCGTATCCTCAATTACTCTGTTGTTCACAATAGAGATGTTTTCCTAAGGATACACAAACCAACGATTGTGTTCTTGTCAGCCATTACCTATTTAAAAGAAATGAATTTCCTAACATAGAACTCCTTGAAACCATTGGTTTTGCTTGTGTTAATGCCATTTATATATTTTTGAATTAAGCGAAAGAAAATAAAACTAATAACCATAAAAAAGGGTTGATTTTATTGTTCAATAAAAATGACCTTCTATTTGTTATTAACTCTTTGAAATCCTGATAAATATATGAAAAGGAGAAAAGATGATTTATGGTTATATCAGAGTAAGCAGCCAAAAGCAGTCGGTAGAGCATCAGGAATATGAAATTAAGCAATATGCCTTAAAAAAAGGTATAAAAATAGATAGCTGGATTGAAGAAACTATCTCTTCACGAAAAGCATTAAAACACAGAAAATTAGGTCAATTACTTGATGAATTGCAAGAAAATGATGTGATTATTGCTTGTGAAATCTCTCGGCTTGGGCGTTCGCTTTTAGAAGTTATGGGAATTTTGGAAACTTGTTTGGCTAAAAACTGTCAAATCATTACCATTAAAGAAGGTTTCCATTTAGGCAATGACATTCAATCACAGGTATTGGCTTTTGCTTTTGGACTTTCAGCACAGATTGAAAGGAACCTGATTTCTCAAAGAACCAAAATGTCGCTGGATAATCTTAAATCATCAGGTCGGAGATTAGGTCGGCCTGTTGGTGCAGAAAGCAAAAAATTAAAATTATCTAAAAACACTAAAAGAATAAGAGATTTATTAGATAAAAAAGTTCCCAAAGCACAAATCGCCAGAATTATGGGCGTTCAAAAAATAACGCTCCGCAGATTTATTAAACGAATGGGATGGAATTATTAAAAAAGAAACCAGAGTTGATACTCTGGTTTTATTATGAAATTATTATTTTGCCAAATCCAGCAATAGTTCTTTTGCTGTGGAATTTTGGGTAATATCTGCTATATCAAAGGCATCAAATTCATATTCAGCACAAACATCTCCTGCGAATGCACCATAATAATGAAGAAGAGCCATATTGTATAATTGACCATTAAAAGTCGCCACCATCAATGGTGTAACTCCCATATCATCAGGAATATTTGGAGATGCACCCTTTTCCAATAAATATTCAATCATTTTTCTGTTGTTTCTTTTGACTGCCATCATCAGTGCTGTTTCACCGTTCGCATTAACTACATCAATACCTTCACCCATTTCTAACATTCTATCTACCACAACAGTTTTCTCAAAAAATGGAATATTGGGATTCACAACCAAAGCCATTAAATGAGTATAGTCATCAATATGCTTAAATTTCATCGTGCTTCGGTCTATTATTTTGAGTAAATCCGTGTAATCAGCAGAAGCTAAAAAGTGTATCAAAAATGACTCTACATCAAACAAAGGCTCAAATTGCTTTAAATTGTCATACTCTGGAATTTCCTGCAAATGTCTAAGCACTTCGGCCAACTTCCTCTCTGCTTTCATATGATAAGGCAGTGGTTTAGATGAATTTAATATCAGGTCTATTTGTTCAATCAATTCCTCAAAAACTATATCTTCTCTCATTCTTAATCCTTTGAAGCCATATCATATAAGGTTTTTGATAATTGTTCCTGCCAATGGGGAAGTTGCTTTTTTCTATTTAAATTTACAAATAAAGCCCAACTTGAAGAAATGCTTGGCTTTTTATTTTGCCATACCAGAGAGCCCAAATAATTACTACATCTATTCAAATATCTGGTGCTAAAATCTCTTCTACTTTTTATTTTTTGTTCTTGTAGCAATTCATCTGCAATGTTTAGGAACATTTCTAAATATTGATTTTTCTTATTGTTATTCATCAAATCTCCTTGTTTGTGATAATTATATTTATCAGTTTTACGCTAATAATGGTAAACTAAATAAATCTGAACAGATATAAGTAGGAGCTTCAATTCTATGCTTACTGATGAATTTGTCTTTATTGGTAGGAAATGGGGATGTATAGTTATGCCAACCATCAATATTGTAAATCTTCTTTATTTTGTATGATGTTTTGATATATAGAGATTTGAACATTCTTATAATATACCCCACAAACAAAGCCAATTCTTCTATATTATATTGATATATAGTGATATGAATATGATTTATACCATTGGATTGTTTTTCTATAATCCCCTGAAATGGAACTTGTATGTGTTTTAAATTTCTCCATTTGGAACCGTATCTCCAATGATAGTAATGAGATAAAATTGATTTAAAATCTGTCTCTAATTTTACAGCATCTACAAAATTATTTGGATTTAAGGTAAATGCAAATAATCCGTTTGGGGTGTTGGGTGTCAATTGTTTATCTGAACTCATATCTATCCAGAGAGATTTTACTTGTTTGATGGTGTTGGGAGTTTCTTGTGTTATTCTATTTTTAAATATTTTTTCACTCATTTCGTCCTCTATAATAATCAAATTTTAAGTATGGTGAGATTTATGGCTAGTTTTTAGCCATTTAGTTATTGTGATAAATTGTGGTATAAATAATTGAGAAAGTAGTTATTAAACATTCTTTCTCATTTTAATGTTCGTCTTATGCTCTTCTTACGCTTGTCTAAGTATCAGCAACAACAGTGGAATTCCTGTGCTCCTGTCAAACCTTATACCGATAGAAGGTTTGAATTATCGGTATCTGTTGCTGATGGCAAAATAATATCATATCAGCTTTGGGCGATGCAAAATTATTTTGATAATTTTATTTATCAAAAAGACCCGAAAATTTATTTTTTTGATGATATGGCATAATACACTGATTTTATTTAATAAAAAAAGTTCGCAGAAATTTGACTTTTGAAAAAGTTTAATGTAATATCTACTTTGTTCAATGAGGTGTCATTATCCTCTTTTTCTTAAAATACATATCCATATTTATATTCAGAATTGCAAATATAGTTTCAACTCGTATAGGGGATAACTATGATTTGCACAAATTACCAAGATAAAAATCCTAAAAAAATGATTGAAGTTGGAGAAGATATTTTCCAACTACTGATGTTCTTATTAGAACTTGAAATGCAGAAGAATTAGGAGCTATGGATATGAAAGCGGTTATTTTAGCTCGGGTTTCCACCGAGATGCAGGAAGATGGGTTCTCTCTTGATGCTCAATTAGACAGGTTGAGAAACTATTGCTCCTTTAAAGGATTAGAAATTGCAAAGGAATTTACCTTTGTTGAAAGTTCCTTTCACGGCAAAAGGACTAAGTTTTATGAAGCGGTTAATTACATTAAACGGCAAAGTAAGCTGACGGCTCTTGTTGTTGATACCGTTGACAGGTTGCAAAGAACCTTCAACGAGTTTCCGATGCTTTTAGAGCTTGTTAAAAAAGAAAAATTGGCTCTTCACTTCTTTAAAGAAGGCTTGGTAATTGATAAAAACTTCAAAAGCTCTGACCTTGCGATGTGGCAAATGCAAATTTTGTCGGCAAATATGTTCGTCAATTCAACTCGTGATAATGTTAAGCGTTCTGAGGAGCGAATGCTCAATGAAGGATTGCTCCCAGGGCCTGCTCCGATTGGATATTTGAATACCAAAGATGCAAATGGCAAGAAGACCATTATCATTGACCCTGACCGAGGGCATTGGATAAGAAAATTGTTTGAGGAATACTCAACAGGGTTATTTTCAATGGATGAGTTGGTTAAAAAGTCCAAAAACTGGGGATTGCGAAACCGTAAGAGTGGTAACCCGATTACCAAAGCCCAATTTGCAGATATTTTGCAAAACCCGTTTTATTATGGCGTGATGTACTATAACAAGAGCTATTTTCCGCATATTTATGAAAAACTCATTTCCAAGGAGTTGTTTGATAAATGTACCGAAGTGCGGACTGGTAAGTTCAAGCGAACCTCCAAGCATACCAGAGAGCCCTATATTTTTCGGGGGCTGGTTCGTTGCAAACATTGTGGTTGTTTGCTTTCGCCTTATACCAAGAAGGGGCAATATGTTTATTTAAGACATACTGACCTCAAAAATTGCGAACACTGTAATAATATCAGTGAGAAAATTCTGCTGAAAGAAGTGGAAAAGGCACTTGCTTCAATCTGTTTTGATGATGAACTGAAAATCGCTCTGGCGGATGCATTAAAAAAACGCTATGAAGCCACACACGGCAACAATCATTATCAATTGGAAAAGAATCGGAATCAGTTGGTTGATGTTGAAGAAAATCAAAAGAAACTTTTGGATTTGCTGATTGCGGGAACGGTTTCTGCCGAAGTATATCGCAGTAAAAATGCCGAGTATGAAACAGCTAAAATTGAGCTTCAGGCGAAAATTGAACAATTGCAGACACCTGATAACTCTGTTGAACGAGCGATTGATAAGGTGTTGAATTTCAGCCAAAATTCTTTTGCAATTTTCAAAAGTTCGCAGATTGAAGAAAAAAGGCGTATTTTAAATATCGTTTTTGCGAACTTTTTGATGGATGGAAAAAATCCTGAAATATCAATGCATAAAAACTTCAAGCTCCTATCAAAAATAGGAGCTTGTGAAGATTGGTGCCCTGAAGAAGACTCGAACTTCCACGACCAAAACGGTCACAAGTACCTGAAACTTGCGCGTCTACCAATTCCGCCATCAGGGCAACGGATATTTTAATAGCCGGATTTTTTTTATTAGTCAATAGTTTTTGTAATTTTTTTTCAAAGATTATGCAAAAAAAATTATTTTTAACGTAGTTCTTTGAAATTTATTCGAAAATTGTGTGTACGGTACAAGCGAAAAGTTTTGTCCGGTGGTGTCGAAGGAAAATGACGAGGGGAAAGATAGCCCGGGCTTAGCGGCACGGAGAGAGAAGCACGGTGTACGGTGTGTTAAAGGATAGCGGGAAAAAGTGGGCGGTGTGTTAAGCGGGATGGGCGAGGCGTGCGTTAGGGGGGAGGAGGAAGGTGGGGCGGTTAATGTAGAGGAGATGTGCGCATGGCGGCAGTGGATGAGAGAATGGTGTGTGAAAGGAGGATGATGAGGGGGAAAAATAAAACGGGGAAATGAGTGTAGGAATACGGAAAATGCCGGCGGATATTTGCTGCTGTTGCTGGCTTTCGCTTGCGAAAAAGCGGAGAAATAAAAAAAATACGGTGTTTTTGCCGCAATGTTTGTATCAGGGAAGTTCCGCAACGGGTATGTGGTTTTCCGGAAGATTTGTAATTTTTTTATTTCCTGTTCCTCCGCTTTTCTTCTTCTCCGCAATGTTTGTGTCAGG